>Ga0209758_1001249_pt1 | contig 31536 bp, 19 predicted proteins | sample AraplaMF_Col_mMF_FD_184258 | JGI IMG/M metagenome (GOLD analysis project Ga0209758, IMG submission 184258) | Arabidopsis root microbial communities from the University of North Carolina, USA - plate scrape MF_Col_mMF (SPAdes) (version 2) | ecosystem: Host-associated > Plants > Roots > Endosphere... | reverse complement strand
GTGCCGACTGCCCCGGCAATTTGCCAAAAAGTCCCTCGTCAGCCATCATTCTCTCCAGCAGATCAGTCTGCTTAGAGAATCACATTCGCCCGACGCCCGGTACAAAAGATTCACAGCCTCGTAGGGTGGGCAAAGGCGCAAAGCGCCGTGCCCACCATCTTTCAGTGATTCCAAAGAGAGAAGACGTGGGCACGCTTCGCTTTGCCCACTCTACGATATCTGTCATTCCGGGGCGCGCGTCAGCGCGAGCCCGGAATCCATTTCTCCGCCCGTCACGCTTGGCATGATGGATTCCGGGTTCGATGCTGACGCATCGCCCCGGAATGACGAGCTACCCCGCCTTCCGATGCCGTGCCGTCGACCGGTGCGCCTTCTTCGCGGCTCGTTGCCGTCCTGTCGCACGGCGCGCATGAGATTTCGCTGCCGCCTTCTTGCCGCCGCGTCCCTTCAAGCTCTGCTTCAGCGCGTCCATCAGGCTGACGACGTTGCTGGGGCGCTCCTCGGGCTCGGGCAGCTCGATCGTCTTGCCGTTGGCCTTGCGCTTCACCAGCGCCTTCAGCGCGGTCTCGTATTCGTCCTTGAACTTGCCGGGGTCGAAATGCGCCGCCTTGGTGTGCAGGATGTGGCCGGCGAGCTCGACCATGTCCTTGGTGATCTTCGGGCTCTTGATGTCGTCGAAGAACTGGTCCTCATCGCGCAGCTCGTAAGGAAAGCGCAGCGTGGTGCCGAGCAGGCCCTTGCCGAACGGCTCGATCGCGATGATATGCTCGCGGTTGGTGAGCACGATCTTGGCGAGCGCCACGCGGTCCTGGTCCTTCATGGCGTCGCGGATCACCGCGAAGGCGTCGACCGCGGCCTTGCCGTCGGGCGCGATGTAATAGGGATGGTTGAGATAGCGCTGGTCGATCTCCTCGCGCGGCACGAAGCTCTCGATGTCGATGGTGTGATTGCTCTCGATCTGGACCGCCTCGAGCTCCTCCGGCTCGATCTCGACATACTTGCCCTTGCGTAGTTCGTAGCCGCGGCCTTTCTGGTCGCTCTCGACGACGTCGCCGGTCTCGGAATCGATCATCTGTTGCTTGAGCCGGTTCCCCGTCTCGCGGTTGATCAGGTGAAAGCGCGTCTTCTCCGCCGCTGTGGTCGCGGGGTAGAGCACGACCGGGCAGCTGACCAGCGACAGCTTCAACGTTCCCTTCCAATAGGCGCGCGGGGCCATTCCATTCTCCAGCGTTTTCAAGGCGTTTTGGAACCCCAACCCTCCCACAGGGTTTTGGTTCCGGGCGGGACTTTGGCCGTGATAGGCTCAATGCCGAAAGAGAAGCGGGACCGGTCGTGCTGCAAAAACTCTCCACTTACCGACAGAAGCGTGACTTCGAAAAGACACCCGAGCCGTCGGGCAAGACCGCGGTAGCGCCATCGCAGCAGCGGCGCTTCGTGATCCAGAAGCACGATGCGAGCCGGCTGCACTACGACCTCCGGCTCGAATTCGACGGCGTGTTCAAGTCCTGGGCGGTGACCAAGGGCCCCTCGCTCGATCCGCATGACAAGCGCCTCGCGGTCGAGGTGGAGGATCATCCGCTCGACTACGGCGATTTCGAAGGCACGATTCCGGAAGGCCAGTATGGCGGTGGCACGGTGATGCTGTGGGATCGCGGCTATTGGGAGGCCGAGGACCCGGAAGCCGGATTCAAGAAGGGCGATCTGAAGTTCACCCTGCATGGCGACAAGCTGCAGGGCAGCTGGGTGCTGGTGCGCATGCGCAACCGCGGGGGCGAGAAGCGCACCAACTGGCTGCTGATCAAGCACCGCGACGAATATGCCCGCGAGGGCAAGGACAACGACATCCTCGACGAGGACAAGTCGGTCGCCTCCGGCCGGGCGATGGAGCAGATCGCCGAAGGCAAGGGTCGCGCGCCAAAGCCGTTCATGCTGGCGAAGGGCGCCAGGGCCAAGGCCGACGCCGTCTGGCAGTCCAACCGTGCCGAGGATGCGAAGGGGCGCACCGTCAAGCCCGCACCGCGCGCGGTGTTGAAGGCCGGCAAGGTCCCCAAGACCAAGGCGGCGAAGAAGAAGGCCACGACGGCGACCAATGCGAAGAAGGTCGCTGAGATGCCGGACTTCGTGGCGCCGCAACTCTGCACGCTGGTCGAGCGGCCGCCGGCCGGCGAGGGCTGGTGCCACGAGATCAAGTTCGATGGCTATCGCGTGCAGCTCCGGGTCGAGGACGGCGAGGCGACGCTGAAGACGCGCAAGGGTCTCGACTGGACCGGCAAGTTCGGCGCCATCGCCAAGGAGGCGGCCGCGCTACCGGACGCGATGATCGACGGCGAGATCGTCGCGCTCGACCACAACGGCGCACCGAATTTCTCCTCACTCCAGGCTGCGCTGTCCGATGGCAAGACCGAAGAGCTGATCCTCTTTGCCTTCGACCTGCTGTTCGCCGACGGGGAGGATTACCGGCGGCTGCCGCTCGGCGAGCGCAAGGCGCAGTTGAAGCAGCTGCTGGAAGCCCGCAAGCGGAAATCGACCCAGATTCGTTATGTCGAGCATTTCGAGAGCGGCGGCGATGCCGTGCTGCAATCGGCCTGCAAGCTCGAGCTCGAGGGCGTGGTGTCGAAGAAGCTGGATGCGCCGTATCGTTCGGGACGCACCGAGAGCTGGGTCAAGTCGAAATGTCGCGCCGGCCACGAAGTGGTGATCGGCGGCTACAAGACCACGAACGGAAAATTCCGCTCGCTGATGGCCGGCGTGCAGCGCGGCGATCATCTCGCCTTCGTCGGCATGGTCGGCACCGGCTTCGGCGCGGACAAGGTCAAGCACATCATGCCGTCGTTGAAGGCGATGGAAGCCAAGGAAAGCCCGTTCGGCGGCAAGAATGCCCCGAAGAAGACGCGCGAGGTGCACTGGCTGAAGCCGGAGCTCGTCGCCGAGATCGAGTTCGCCGGCTTCACCGCCGACGGCAATATCCGCCAGGCCGCGTTCAAGGGGCTGCGGCAGGACAAGCCGGCCAGGGAGGTAGAGGCGGAGACGCCCGTCGATACGGAGCTTGCCGAACCTACAGCCGGGAAGCGAGCTGCGAAGACAGCCAAGCGATCCAAGGACGCCGGCACCGCGGAGGTGATGGGCGTCATCATCTCCAAGCCGGACAAGGAGCTCTGGCCGGACGATGGCGAGGGCGCTCCCGTCACCAAGCTCGATCTCGCGCGCTATCTCGAAGCCGTCGGCGCGTGGATGATCGTGCACCTGAAGGGCCGTCCGTGCTCGCTGATCCGCGCGCCGGACGGCATCAAGGGCGAATGCTTCTTCCAGCGCCACGCCATGCAGGGCACGTCCAACCTTCTGGAGCTCGCGCGCGTCTCCGGCGACCGCAAGCCTTATCTGCAGATCGACCGGATCGAAGGGCTCGCGGCCGTGGCGCAGATCGGCGGCGTCGAGCTGCATCCCTGGAATTGCGCGCCTTATGCCTATGACACGCCGGGCCGGCTGGTGTTCGATCTCGATCCGGCGCCGGACGTCGAGTTCGCCGACGTGGTCGAGGCGGCCAAGGAGATGCGGCAGCGGCTTTCCGACATCGGCATGGAGAGCTTCTGCAAGACCACCGGCGGCAAGGGCCTGCATGTCGTGGTGCCGCTGCTTCACGGCGCACGCGACAAGGTGAGCTGGAAGGAGGCCAAGGCCTTTGCGCAGGGCGTCTGCCAGTGGATGGCCGACGACAATCCCGGGCGCTATCTGCTCAACATGTCGAAGAAGCTGCGCGAGGGAAAGATCTTCCTCGACTATCTCCGCAACGACCGGATGTCGACGGCGGTGGCCCCGCTATCGCCGCGGGCGCGCGCAGGTGCCACGGTATCGATGCCGCTGACCTGGTCGCAGGTGAAGGGCGATCTCGACCCGAAGCGCTATACGCTGCGGACCGTGCCGGGCCTGCTGTCGCGGTCGAAGGCGTGGCAGGGTTATGACGACGCGGCGACACCGATCAAAGCCGCGATCAAGAAGCTGTCGGTGAAAAAGTAGGGTGGGCAAAGCGAAGCGTGCCCACCATCTCTTTCGTGACTATGAACAGGTGGGCACGGCTCTGTGCGCCTTTGCCCACCCGATGACTTCGTGGATGCCGCTAGATCCGGCCCATCAACAGCAGGATCAGCAGGATGACGATGACGAGCCCGAGGCCGCCGCCGCCGTAATAGCCGGTGCCGTAGAACGGGCCGCCGCCGATGCCGCTGAAGCCGCCGAGCAGGGCGATCACGAGAATGATCAGAATGATCGTACCGATAGACATGCGAATTTCCTCCAGCCCTTCCTTGAAGGGTCCTTGCAACCTGTCCCGTTGTGCGGAGGCAACTTGCCGCAGGTTGTAAAGTTCCCGCATTGAAACACGGCCTGCCGCTCAACTTGCATGGAACCTTTGTGCAGGCGGCCGGCGTTGACTATGTGAGGATCAGTCACTGTAGGGGGAGGGCCATGTCAGCACCGCTTGTCGTTTCAATTCCGCACCGTCTCGGCCGCGAGGAGGCGGTGCGTCGCCTCAAGACCGGGCTCGGCCGCGCCGCGGCCAGCATTCCCGTGATGCAGGTCGAGGAGGAGCGCTGGACCGGCGACTGCATGGCGTTTCGCATTCGCGCGCTCGGGCAGATTGCGACGGGGCAGGTCGATGTCGGCGACGATCAAGTCCGGGTCGAGGTGGTGCTGCCCTGGCTGTTGCAGCGCTTTGCCGAGATGGCGCAGGCCACGATCAAGAAGCGCGGGCAGTTGCTGCTGACCAAGGATGGGGGAAAGTAATTTCAGGCGTGCCGGCGCTGTCGCGCCGACCTGATGGCGCTTGCCGCGCGGGCTTCGATGACGAACGCGGGAAAGTCCCGGAACGCCTGCGCCAGCGGCAATTCACCACCGGCAAGGCCGGGCGCGGTGTAGCCGGCCAGGTCGATGGTGGCGTCAAAGCTCTCCGGCGCGGGCCATTCCCGGCCCGCTTGCGTGAGCGGCGCGAAGTGACGTCCGACCACGACGATCGCCGCGCTGCGGCCATGGCGGCGGGCGAAGGCGACGACATGGTCCGCATCTGCGCCGTGCACCGCCAGCGGCTGGTAATCGCCTTGAGCGAAGACGTCGGCGAGCGCATTGCGCAGCTTGAGAAGACGCCGCGTCCAGGCCAGCTTGATCAGGCCGTCCGGCCAGCGCGTCATGAGGCCGCTCCAGTCCGGGTCCTCCAGCGAGTTCAGCGCCGCGTGCCGCGCGCCAAAGTCGACCGGGCGGCGGTTGTCGGGGTCGACCAGCGACAGGTCCCAGAACTCGGTGCCCTGATAGAAGTCGGGCACGCCGGGCAGCGTCGCCTTGAGCGTGAGCTGGCTCAGCGAATTCAACATGCCGAGCAGTGCGACGCGGCGGGCCAGCGTTTGCAGCGCCTCCAGGAATTCGCCTGACAATGCGGGGTCGAGGATCTTGTCGATGAAGCTCTTGATGCCGCTCTCATAGGCTTCATGCGGGTTGAGCCAGCTGGTCTCTTCCTTGCCCTCGCGCGCGGCCTTCAGCGCATAGGCCTGGATACGCTCGACGAAGCCGGCGTCGATCGTCTCAACCAGCGGCCAGGCGCCGAGCAGGGTCTGATACAGCATGTATTCGAACGTCGCCGAGGGCGCTCGGTAATTGCCCTCGAGCGTGAGGTGCGGCGCGTTCAACACCTTCCAGCGCGAAACCGCGCTGGTCCACTCGCCCGGAATCTCGCTGAGCGCCGCGATTCGCGCGCGGGCATCCTCGCCGCGTTTGGTGTCATGTGTGGCGGTTGCCGTCATTCCCAGCGGCCATTCCCTGGCGCGGGCCTGCATGGTCTGGTGGAAGGCGGAAACCGTAAGACCGTTGCTGGCGGGATCGCCGCCGACCTCGTTCAGTGCGAGCAGGCGGTGGAATTGATAGAACGCGGTGTCCTCCAGCGACTTCGCCATCATCGGCCCGGTGAATTGCTGCACCTTCAGCGCGAAGCGGCGCACCCGCGTGGCGCTGTGCGGAGGGCGGCCGGGCTTGAGCAGGTCCATGGTCAGGGCGTCGCGCAGGAAATCGAAGATGCCTTCGTCCGCGGCGAACCATTCCGCGCGGGCGCGCGCGATGGTGTCGTCGATCAGCTTGCGGTCGGGGGCCGTCGGGCTGCTGTTGGTCAGATAGGTGCGGTACACCGGGAAATGCAGCACATAGAGCTCGAGCGCCTGCCGCAGGCTGTCGGCGGAGAAATCGCGGGTGGAGTAATGCCCGTTGGCGATACGCGCGAGCAGGCGCGTCAGCACGGTGAATTCACTGGTGAGCAGCGTCTCCAGCACGCGCCGCTTGGCGTCCTTCACATAGGGCGCAAGCCGCGGTGGCCGGTTGCTGACCTGCCGCCAGGTCTCGTCCAGCGCCGCCATGCCCTTCTCATCGACCAGGACCTGGGAAATGACGTTCATCCATTCATAGCCGGTGGTACCCTGGACGCCGGCGAAGTGCGGCAGGCGTTCGTGCTCGCACAGGATCTTCTCGATCACCGTGTAGAACGGCTTGGTGTTGCCCTGCGCGTCGCGCACCAGGCGGCGCAGCCGCTGGCAATATTGCGCGGGGTCGCGCAGGCCGTCGATGTGATCAAGCCGGATGCCCTGCAGCTTGCCGTCGGCGATGAGCTGCTTCACCAGCCGGTGCGTGGCGGCAAACGTGCCGGGATCCTCGACGCGCAGGCCGGCGAGTCCGTTGACGTCGAAGAAGCGGCGATAATTGATGTCGCTGGAGGCGAGCCGCCAGTGCCCGAGCTTGTAGTGCTGCCGCTCGAGCAGGTGATGTAACGCCAGCGTCTGCGCGGGACGATCCTTGGCGGCACGATAAGCGGCAAGACCGCGTGCGATGATCCCGGCGGCGCCCGCAATCTCCTTGAGCTCGGCCTTGAACGCGGGGGCTTCCTTGCGGTTGGGGCGGCGCAGTCCGGTGTAGCGCGCCGCGAGCGAGTGCAGGCGTTTGCCCGCTTCCGTCTCCGCGGCATCCGCGTCCTTCACGATCATGCGCAGCATCTCGCCATACCGCTCCGGCGCGATCGGCAAGCGATGCTCGAAATACCAGGCGGAGAGGCTGCCCTGATCCGGATCGTAGCGCAGCTCGATCTCTCCGCCTTCCAGCGCTTCGCCGTAGGACTTGCCGAGGATCGGCAGCAGCACGCCGCCGCGAGCGCGATAGGGCAGCAGGTCCCAGTCGATGTCGAAGGAAACGGCGTGGGGCGAGGCCTGGCCCCATTCCAGCACGTCGAGCCACCACGGATTGTCGGCGAAATGCACGCCGACATGGTTCGGCACGAAGTCGATGATGAGGCCGAGGTCGTGCGCCTTGAGTGCCTCGTTCAGTCGCGCGAAACCGGCCTCACCGCCGAGCTCCGGATTGAATTGGCTGTGATCGACAGTGTCGTAGCCGTGGGTCGAACCCTTGCGCGCCTTCATCACCGGTGAGGCGTAGAGATGGGTGATCCCCAGCGCCTTGAGGTAAGGCACGACGGCGGCGGCCTTGTCGAAGCCGAAATCCGCGGTGAGCTGGAGCCGGTAGGTCGCAAGCGGAATGGCAGGAGGCATGCTAACCTCCGAGATGCCAGACCACTGACCAGGGCGGCAGCCGGTCGCCGCTTGCCTCTCCCCAGATCGGCGTGCCCGTGGCAGCTTGGGGACGCGCGATGTCCTTGTCCGAGAGATTGGCGAGGAGCCGCAGCGTCATGCCGTCGCCCATGCGCCAATGCGCGGTGAGCAGGCCGTTGTCGGCCGCCTCGGCATCCCCGAAGCTGGCCCCCTTCAGCCGCGGCATGATCTGCTTGCGGCGCAGCGCGAGCAGCTCTCGCACCAGCGCAAGCCGCGCGTCCTGCTGCGGCGTGCGGCCGGTCCAGTCGAGCACCGCCGATTGCAGCGTCGCGGGATCGAGCGGGTCGGGCACTTCGTCGCCGTATTTCTCGTAGGCCCACGCATATTCCTGCTTGCGCCCCTTGCGGACGGCGTCGGCGAGCCCGCCCTGGAAATCGCAGAAGAACGGGAAGGGCACCGTCGAGCCCCATTCTTCGCCCTGAAACAGCATCGGCACCATCGGCGCGAGCAGGGTCACCGCGAGCGCTGCTTCGATCTGCTGCGGCGATGCCAGGCTTTCGAGGCGGTCGCCGAGCGGACGGTTGCCGATCTGGTCGTGGTTTTGCAGGAAATTGACGAAGGTCGCCGGCAGCAGCTGACCGCTCGGCTCGCCGCGCGGCTTCTTGCCCCAGAACTCCGAGACCTCGCCCTGATAGACGAAGCCTGACGCCAGCGCGCGCGCCAGATCCAGGCGCGGCGTTTGATAATCCGCATAATATCCGGCGAGCTCGCCGGTCAGCATCACGTGCCAGACGTGGTGATAATCGTCGTTCCACTGCGCGCGATACTTGCCGTTCGGCGGCTCCTGCGCGGCGTCGAGCAGGCTGGTGCGATTGTCGCCGTTCTCCAGCACGAGGTGGATGTGGCGTCCGGTCGCCTTGGCGAGCTCGCCGGCGGCAACGCTGAGATCCTGCAGCATCGACTGCTCGCCGGGCACCGCCATGATGTGATTGGCGGCATCCAGCCTCAGGCCGTCGAAACGGTAGTCGCTGAGCCAGCACAGCGCATTCTCGACCGCGAACGCGCGCACCTGCGGCACGCGATAATCGATCGCGCTGCCCCAGGGCGTGTGCGCATCGGTGAAGAAGGCCGGCGCATAGCGGCCGAGATAATTCCCCTCGGGGCCGAAATGATTGTAGACGACGTCGAGGAACACCATCAGGCCGCGCAGATGCGCCTCGTCGATCAGCGTCTTCAGGTCTTCGGGGCGGCCATAGGCGCTGTCGGGCGCATACCACAGCACGCCGTCATAGCCCCAGCCGCGGCGTCCTGCGAAATCCGCCAGCGGCATCAGTTCCAGCGCGGTGATGCCGGTTGCGGCGAGATGATCGAGCTTGTCGATCATGGCGCGGTAAGTGCCTTCGGAGGTGAAGGTGCCGACATGGGTCTCGATCAGCACCGTCTCTTCCCAGGAGCGGCCGCGCCAATCGCGCGCGCGCCAGGAAAAGGCATCGTGATCGAGCACCTCGCTCGGGCCGAACACGTCGTCGGGCTGGAAAGCCGAAGCCGGATCGGGCACGTCGATCTCGTCGTCGATCCTGAACTTGTAGGGGCTGCCGGCGGCGAGGCCGGCAATCTCGGTCACGTACCAGCCATCCTGCCGGCGCTGCATCGCGTGTCGTCGGTCGAGCAGGAGGTCGACACGGCGCGCGGCAGGCGCCCACAGGCGGAACGACACGCCGTCCTTCGTCGGCTTCGCCCCGAAGGATGGCCTCATAGCGCCCCCGCGAAGGCGAGCACGGAGCGCGGCGGCGCCTTGCTGTCGCTTCCGGGCGGGAAGTCGATCGTGTTCAGCTTGGCATCCGTCGTGTTCAGGATCTGCTGCCAGCTCTTGTATTCGGTCATCTTTGGCAATTTGAATGCGATCTCTTCGGGGGCGGCGTTCAGTACGATAAAGATCGCGGCTCCGCCGGGTTCCATCGGCCCCATCACGTAGGAGAGGAATCTTCCCTCCGGGAATTTCCAGTCGCTCTCCGTCATCTCGTCGCCGGCAGGCGTCAGCCACAACGCGCCGTAGGACACGCCGTCGGCGGGGCGGCCGTCGAGCCAGCGGTGGCTGCGAAGCTGCGAGAACCGGCGGCGGATCTCGGCGAGATGGGCGACGAAATCGACCATGTCGTCCCCCTCCTTGCCGAGATTGGCCCAGCCGACCCAGCCGATCTCGTTGTCCTGGCAATAGGCGTTGTTGTTGCCCGATTGCGAGTTGCCGACCTCGTCGCCGGCGAGGATCAGCGGAACGCCCTGCGCCAGCATCAGGCAGGCCAGCACGTTCTTGCGAAGCTGGCGGCGCAGGCCGAGGATCTGAGGATCGTCGGTCGGTCCCTCCACACCGCAATTGTTGCTGTGGTTGTCGTTGGAGCCGTCGCGGTTGTCCTCGCCGTTGGCCTCGTTGTGCTTCTCGTTGTAGCTGAAGAGGTCGGCGAGGGTGAAGCCGTCGTGCACGGTGATGTGGTTGATGCTGGCGCGCGGCCGCCGTCCGTCATGGTTGAACAGGTCGGACGACGCCGTCATCCGGCTGGAGATGTCGCCGATCAGGCTGCCTTCACCGCTCCAGTAGCGGCGCATGGCGCTGCGATAGCGATCATTCCATTCCGACCATTGCGAGGGGAATGCGCCGACCTGGTAGCCGCCGAGGCCGAGGTCCCAGGGCTCGGCGACGAGCTTGACGGTCGCCAGCACCGGATCCTGCCGGATCGCGGTCAGGAACGAGCTGCCGCGATCGAAGCCGTTGGGCCCACGTGCCAGCGTGGTGGCGAGGTCGAAGCGGAAGCCGTCGACATGGCAGACCTCGACCCAGTAGCGCAGCGAATCCATCACCATCTGCAGCACGCGTGGGTGAGTGAGGTTCACCGACGAGCCGCAGCCGGTGAAGTCGTCGTAATAGCGCGGGTTCTCGCGGTTCAGCCAGTAATAGGAGGCGTTGTCGATGCCGCGGTAGCACAGGGTCGGTCCGAGATGATTGCCCTCGGCGGTGTGATTGTAGACGACGTCGAGCATCACCTCGATGCCGGCATCGTGCAGGCGGGCCACCGTGGTACGGAAGGAATCGAGCGCATTGTCCTGGGCGTAGCGCGGCTCCGGCGCGAAGAAGGACAGCGTGTTGTAGCCCCAGTAATTGACGAGCTTCTTCTCCACCAGGATGCGGTCGTCGACGAAGCTGTGCACCGGCAGCAGCTCGACCGTGGTAACGCCGAGCTTCTTCAGATGCTCGATCATCGCCGGCGAGGACAGGCCGCCATAGGTGCCGCGCAAATTCGGCGGCACGTCGTCGCGCTTCTGCGTCAAACCCTTGACGTGAGCCTCGTAGATGATCGTGTCTTCCCAGGGGATGTTGGGACGGATCTCGCGGCGGCCCCAGTTGAAGGTCTCGTCGACCACCACGGCCTTGGGCATGCCGCGCGCGTTGTCGCGCCGGTCGAAGGACAGGTCCTCGCGCGCGCTTCCGGTGCGGTAGGCGAAATGCGCATCGCTCCAGACCAGGCGTCCGGCGAGGCGCTTGGCATAGGGATCGAGCAGCAGCTTGTTGGCATTGAAGCGATGGCCGTGCTCGGGCTCGTAGGGGCCGTGCACGCGATAGCCGTAGAGCTGCCCGGGCGAGACGTCGTTGAGATAGCCGTGCCAGACGTCCTCGGTCTTCTCGGGCAGTTCGATGCGCTCGAGCTCGCGGCGGCCTTGCGTGTCGAACAGGCAGAGCTCGACCTTCTGTGCGTTCGCGGAGAACAGCGCGAAATTGGTGCCGCGTCCGTCCCAGCTTGCGCCGAGGCGTGCGGGCGATCCGGCAGTCAGGCGCATGTGTCAGCTTTCCGGAACGAGGAAGATCGCGGCGAGCGGCGGAATGGTGAGGCGGAGCTCGCCGCCCTCGGCATGGACTTCGCCGATATTACCGACATTGCTGCCGCCATAATGGGCGGAATCCGAGTTGAGCACTTCCTTCCACTTGCCGGCAAAGGGCACGCGAACGCGATAGTTCTGATAGACGTTCGGCGAGAAGTTGACGACCACGAGACAGCGCGCGTGCTCGTCAAATCCCTTGCGCAGCCAGGCGAACACGTTGCGGTTGGCGTCATCCGTGATCAGCCATTCGAAGCCGGCCTGGTCGCAGTCCATCTGGTGCAGCGCCGGCACCGCGCGATAGAGGCGGTTGAGGTCCCGGATCAGCGCCTGGGTGCCGGAATGGTACTTGTATTCGAGCAGGTGCCAGTCGAGCGACTGGTCGTGATTCCATTCGCGGCTCTGCCCGATTTCCGCGCCCATGAACAGGAGCTTCTTGCCGGGATGGCCGAACATGAAGCTGTAATAGGCGCGCAAATTGGCGAAGCGCTGCCACTCGTCGCCGGGCATGCGGCCGAGGATCGATCGCTTGCCGTGCACGACCTCGTCATGCGAGAGCGGCAGGATGAAGTTCTCCGAGAACGCGTAGTGCAGGCCGAACAGGATCTCGTCGTGATGGTATTTGCGGTGGATCGGATCCTTGCTGATGTAGCTCAGCGTGTCGTGCATCCAGCCCATGTTCCACTTGTAGCCGAAGCCGAGCCCGCCGAACTCGACCGGACGCGAGACCTGCGGCCAGGCGGTGGATTCCTCCGCAGCCGTGGTCGCCTGCGGGAAGCGGGCGAAGACCTCGGTGTTGAAGCGGCGCAGGAAGTCGATCGCCTCGATGTTTTCCCGGCCGCCATACTGGTTCGGGATCCACGCGCCGGGTGGCCGGCTGTAGTCGAGATAGAGCATGGACGCGACGGCATCGACACGCAGCCCGTCGATGGCATAGCGCTCCATCCAGAACAGCGCGTTCGACACCAGGAAGTTGGTCACTTCGGTGCGGCCGTAATTGTAGATCAGCGTGCCCCAGTCGAGGTGGCGGCCCTGGAGCGGGTTGGCGTGCTCGTACAGTGCGGTGCCGTCGAAACTGCCGAGCCCGTGCGGATCGTCGGGGAAGTGACCCGGCACCCAGTCGAGCAGCACACCGACGCCCTCGCGGTGGCAGGCATCGACCAGGGCGGCGAAATCCTCGGGGGTCCCGAAGCGGCTGGTCGGCGCATAGAGGCCGGTCGGCTGATAACCCCACGAGCCGTCGAACGGATGCTCGCTCACGGGCAGGAATTCGAGATGGGTGAAGCCCATGTCGCGGGCGTAGGCCGGCAGCTGCTCGGCCAGCTCGCGATAGGTCAGCCATTCACCGCCGTTCTTGCGCCGCCACGAGCCGAGATGGACCTCGTAGATCGACATCGGCGCCGACAGCGCGTTGATGCCGTCCGGCGCAGGACGCGGCCGCGGCAGATGGGCCTCGTCGAACACGATGGAGGCCGTCTTCGGACGGACTTCGCTCGCAAACGCCATCGGATCGGATTTCAGCGGCAGCAGGTGGCCATGCGGCCCGATGATCTCGAACTTGTAGTGATCGCCGGCCTTGGCGTGCGGGATGAACAATTCCCAATAGCCGGCGCCGCGCACTCGCATCGGATGGCGCCGTCCGTCCCAGAAATTGAAATCGCCGACCACGGAAACGCGCCGTGCGTTCGGCGCCAGCACGACGAAGCCGATGCCGTCGATGCCCTCGAGCCGCATCGGATGGGCGCCGAGCTTGTCATAGAGCCGCTGATGGGTGCCTTCGCCGAGCAAATAGAGGTCGAAATCGGTCAGGATCGGCGGAAAGCGGTAAGCGTCCTCGAATTCGACGACGCTGTTGCCGAATTTCGCGCGCAACTGGTAGTGCTTCGAGCCGTTGGGCAGATTGCCGACGAACAGACCGGCATCGTGCACGCGGTCGAGCGGCGCGACCTCGCCATGGTCGCCGATCGCCTCGACGTTGGAGGCCTCGGGCAGAAACGCGCGCACCACGCGTTTGCCGCCCTCGGGATGCAGCCCGAGATAGTGGAAGGGGTCGGAGTGGCGGCCCTCAATGATCGCATAGGCCTCGGCAGGAAGTTTAGGCATGGGCTTCGCTCTCGGTACTGGACAGAATGCGAAGCAGTCCGGTCAGCGGCGCATGGAGCCCCTCAGGCCGGTGGGACAGCTCGTACTCTACGTCATTGAAGGCCTGATCAAGCAGGAAAAACCTTAACAGGCCTTTCGCGGACTGCCGGTCCGCCGGCCATAGCCGGCGATCGGTCATGGCTTCGCGATAGGTGGACAGGAAGGTTGCAGCGGCTCGCTCGCGCCATTCGTCGAGCGCGGCCGCGAGCCGGCCCTGCTCGTCGGAAGCGCCCGTAAGCGCGTGGCCCAGCGCCGCATTGACCGAAGCATCGATCGAGCGGATCAGGCTGGCGACGTCGCGCGCGGCAGGCAGCTTGCGCCGCTTGTCGGCCAGCGGCTGGCGTGGGTCGCCGTCGAAGTCGATAATGAAGATATCGTCCTTCACGATCAGAGTTTGCCCGAGACGGAAGTCGCCATGATGACGGATGTTCAACCCGCCCATCCCGGAAGGCAAGAGCGCGTTCAGGTCGTCGGACAGGCTCGTCCGCATCGCGGTGAGCCGGTCGATCAGCGGCCGGTCGGCCTCCCGCAGCCCGTCGCGGCTGTCGGCCAGCCGATCGAGAACCCGCTCGGCACGCGCCTTGAGGTCGGACGCCCAGGCCTTGGTCTGGGCGGAGTCGATCGGCACCGGGGCGAGATCGTCGGACTTTGCCGCGGCGAGAGCGACGTGCAGCTCGGCGAGCCTCCGGCCGATCTGCGCGATGAAATGCAGATAGGGCGCCTGCTCCTGGGTCTCGCGCGGCATCTCATCGGCCGACAACACGCGCTGCTCGTCGATATAGCGGTCGAGATAGCCCGTGGTCACGGTCCAGCCGTCGCCCTGGTTCTCGACATAGGCATGCAGCACGCCGAGCGCGCTGTGCCGGTCGCCCTCGACCAGCTCGACGCTGCCGAGCAGTGCCGGCGTGTTGGCGAAGCGCGCGACCTCGGTGAGATAATGGCCGATCTCGATCTCGGGGCTGACACCGCGTTCGAGCCGGCGGTAGATCTTGGCGACGTACTGGTTGTCGACCAGAGCGGTGCTGTTGGACTGCTCGATCGCGCGGATGCGCTCGGGCTCCTTGATGGTGTAATCGGCGAACCGGCTGGTCGCCTTGAATTCGAGCCGCAGATTGTTCTCCTCCACCACCAAATTCTGCGACAAATTGCGCAAAAACAGGCCGATGAAGATCTGGTCGGTCGCGACGTCGAGCAGCGTGCCTTCGCGCGCGCCCTGGCGCACGGCGGCGAGCGCCTTCGGATTGAAGCGCTCGCGGTCGAAGCGCACCCACTCGATCTGGAGCGGCATCACGTAGCGTGTCGCCACGTCTCCTTGCTTGGTCTCGAAGAACGCGATCCAGGGCCGGTTGTCGCCGATGTCGCAGAACGGCACGGCGGAGGTCAGCACGGTCTTGATGTGCTTGGGATTGTGCTCGTGATACCACCTTGTGCGTGACAGGAATCCCGGCAGCACGTCGCGCTCGAAAACGCCGCGCTCGCGGGCCAGCGACACCCAGTTGGAATTCACCGGCACCACCAGCGTCTCGAATTCCGGCACCGCGCGCGGCGTCACCGGCTCGGACTTGTCGCGCTCCTGAAGCTGGAACCAGTAGAAGCCGTAGGGCCCCAGCGTGATCATGTAGGGCAGTTCGCCGATCGCCGGGAAGCGGGTGCGGCCGAGCATCTCCTGCGGGATGCGGTCCTTCCACGGCGACAGGTCGAGCTCGGTGGCTTGCGCGGCGCGCGACAAATTGGCGACGCAGAGGATCACCTCGTCGCGGTATTGCCGGACATAGGCCAGCACGGCGCGGTTGGCCGGGCGGATGAAGGTCATGGTGCCGCGGCCGAAGGCGAGCGTCGACTTGCGGACCGCGATCAGCCGCTTGGTGGCGCTGAGCAGCGACGACAGGCTGCGCGACTGCGCCTCCACGTTGACCGACTCGTAGCCGTAGACCGGGTCCATGATCAGCGGCGCGTAGAGGCGCGCCGGGTCGCAGCGCGAGAAGCCGCCGTTGCGGTCCGGGCTCCACTGCATCGGCGTGCGCACGCCGTTGCGGTCGCCGAGATAGATGTTGTCGCCCATCCCGATCTCGTCGCCGTAATAGATGATCGGCGTGCCGGGGAAGGACAGCAGCAGCGAGTTCATCAGCTCGATCTTGCGCCGGTCGTTGTCCATCAGCGGCGCGAGGCGCCGGCGGATCCCGACATTGATGCGGGCGCGGGGGTCGTTGGCGTAGGTGGTCCAGAGATAGTCGCGCTCGACGTCGGTGACCATCTCCAGCGTCAGCTCGTCATGGTTGCGCAGGAACAGCGCCCATTGGCAGCTGGCCGGAATGTCCGGCGTCTGACGCAGGATATCGGTGATCGGGAAGCGGTCCTCCTGCGCGATCGCCATGTAGATGCGCGGCATCAAAGGGAAGTGATAGGCCATGTGGCACTCGTCGCCACGGCCGAAATATTCCTGCACGTCCTCCGGCCATTGATTGGCCTCGGCCAGCAGCAGCTTGCCCTTGGAGTAGGAATCGAGCTCCTGGCGCAGGCGCTTGATGATGGCATGCGTCTCGGGGAGGTTCTCGTTGTTGGTGCCGTCGCGCTCGCAGAGGTAGGGAATGGCATCCAACCGGAAGCCGTCGACGCCGGCGTCCAGCCAGCGCTTCATCACCTGGATGAGCGCGCTGACCACGCGCGGATTGTCGAAGTTGAGGTCCGGCTGGTGCGAGAAGAACCGGTGCCAGTAGAACGCGCCGGCCTCGTGGTCCCAGGTCCAGTTCGACTTCTCGGTGTCGGTGAAGATGATGCGCGTGCCCTGGTATTTCTGGTCGGTGTCGCTCCAGACATACCAGTTGCGGGCGCTCGAGCCGGGATGGCTGCGGCGCGCGCGCTTGAACCATTTGTGCTGGTCCGAGGTGTGGTTGACCACGAGCTCGGTGATGACGCGCAAGCCGCGCTTCTGCGCTTCCTGGATGAAGCGCTTGAAGTCCTTCATGGTCCCGAAATCGGGATTGACCGAGCCGTAATCGGCGATGTCGTAGCCGTCGTCGCGGCCGGGCGAGGGATAGAACGGCAACAGCCACAGCGCGGTGACGCCGAGCTCCTGGAGATAGGGCAGCTTCTCGGTCAGTCCGGCGAAGTCGCCGATGCCGTCATTGTTGCTGTCGGCGAAGGCCTTGACATGCAGCTGATAGATGATGGCGTCCTTGTACCAGAGCTCGTCCACGATCTCGGCAGCCTCGGCCTTCTGGGTGTCGACGGAAGATAGAACATTCATGGCGTGCCCCTTACGCCAGGCAGCGGAACAAGAGCGCCGGATCGCGGTCGGGATCGATACGCACCCTGATCCCGCCCCATTCGATGCGGGACCGTTCGCCGGTGAGGAGGTTTTCGAGTGTCGTCACATGGTGACGCTGCCCGCCGGCGTCAACGGTGACGTCGCCGAGCGGCAGCCAGCATTCGCGCAACCGGCCGGAGAGTGCGATCACGATCACGACAATGTTGGCGGGTTCAGCCGCCTCCTTGACGAAGGCGATAGTCTCGCCGCCTTCGACGCCTAGAAAACGCAAATTCGCCGTCTGCTGGAGCGCGGCGTTGTCGTTGCGGATGCGGTTGAGCTCGGCAATGTAGGACTTGATGTTGCCGGGCTGGTCCCAGTCGCGCTGCTTGATCTGGTACTTCTCGGAATCCAGATATTCCTCGCGGCCGGGGATCGCTTCGTGTTCGAGCAGCTCGAACCCGCTGTAAACGCCGTAGCTGCCCGACAAGGTGGCCGCCAGCGCAACGCGCGACTTGAACGCCCAGGCGTCTCCGCTCTGGAGATGATAGGGCAGCAGGTCGGGCGTGTTGACGAACAGGTTCGGACGATAGAAGTCGCGCTCGGGATAGCGCGTCAGCTCGCCGAGATATTGCTCCAGCTCCGCCCTCGACGTGCGCCAGGGGAAATAGGTGAAGGACTGCGCAAAGCCGAGCCTGGCGAGGCCCTTCATCAGCTTTGGCCGCGCAAACGTCTTGGAGAACAGGATCACCTCGGGATGCCGCCGGCGGATGTCGCCGATCAGCCAGTCCCAGAACGCAAACGGCGCGGTGTCGTGATTGTCGATGGCGAAGATGGTGACGCCATGGTCGATCCAGAACAGCATGGCGTCCCGAAAGGCGTTCCACAGGCCGATGCGGTCGACCGAGGCGAAATCGGGAATCACGATGTCGGAATAGGGTCCCTCCGCCGACCGCACCGAGCGATCCGGCCGCCATTTGAACCATTCCGGATGCTGCGTCAGCCAGGGATGGTCCGGCGAGCATTGCACCGCGAAGTCCAGCGCCAGCTCGAGGCCGTATTCGAGACAGGTCGCGACCAGCGCGCGGAAGTCCTCGATGGTGCCGAGCTCGGGATGCAGCGCGTCGTGGCCGCCCTCGGCGGCGCCGATCGCGTAGGGCGAGCCGGGTTCGCCTTCGCTCGCCACCGGCGCATTGTTGCGGCCTTTGCGGCGGCTGCGGCCGATCGGGTGGATCGGCGTGAAATAGAGCACGTCGAATCCCATCGCCGCGATGTCGGGCACGCGCGCGATGCAATCGCGCAGCGTGCCGTGCCGGCCGGGGATCGGGCTCTGGCTGCGCGGCATCATCTGATACCAGGCGCCGAACCGCGCTCTGTCGCGGTCGACGACAAGCGGGAAGGACTGTGAGCGGGTCAGGTCGGGCCGGGACTGGCTCTCGGCCATGGCATCGCCGAGCTCGGTCGCCAGCAGCGAGGTGACATCGCCGGTTTGAAGATAATCCTCGCATTGTCTGACGATGATTGCCGCCGCGGCCTGCGGCGCGCCGTATGCCTTGGTCAGGAGGGTGGCACCCTCGAGCGCGTCGAGGCTGACATCGGCGCCCGTTCGCTGCTTGCGCGCGATGCCGTGGGACCAGGTGGCGAACTCGTCGGTCCAGGCCTCGATCGCATAGAAATATTGGCCGGGCTCCACCGGTGTGAAAGCGCCGGACCAGCGGTCGTTGCCGTGATGGATCATCGGCTCGCGCCGCCAATCCCGGTCCTGCTCGGGGCGCCAGAGCAGCGCGGCCCCGATCACGGCGTCGCCATCGCGGTAGACATCGGCCCACACCTCGACGCGATCGCCTGCGATCCGCTTCACGGCGAAGCGGCCGCAATCGATCGCGGGATAGACGTCCTCGACGAGGAAAGCGCTGCCGGCTGCGGCACTTTCGACAGTTTGAATTGTCTTGTTCACGGTGATGCCATTGACAAGAAAGCAGGGGCCCGTTTCCCTTGTCGGGAACCTACGCTTGATACCTATATAGAAAGCCGCTTGTGTGTCATTAGTTCCCCCTGGGAACGGCGGGCGTGGTTTGTGAGTTGACCCAGACTAACGTCTTCCGCTGCCTCGTTAAAATCAATGCCCCCGGCCACAGAATGGCCTGCAAGCTGCGTGCCGTATGGATCTTTTAGCACAAGCCCGGATCAAGGGCGTTCAATCCGAATTCATTGATGCGCTCGGAAAGCTGCGGGTCACCGACCCCGTGGCCCTGAAGTCCATCCTCGACGCCCTGCCGGAAAAGCGGGTCTACCGCTTCGTCAACGGGCCGGTCGTGGTTCGCGCGCTCGGACATCCGCGCACGGAATTGGCGGCCATCGGCGCGCCGCCGCTGCAATGGAAATTGACCGCAAACGGCAAGTCGACAGCCCAAGGCGAGACGCGCGAGCCCGTGATCGCCTGGCCCGCCGGCCTGCCGCTCGGTTATCACCGGTTGATGCTGACCGATGCCGAAGGCGTGACCGAAGAGGTGCCGATGATCGTGGCGCCCGAGCGGGCCTTCGGCGGCGATTTCGACCGCGGCTGGCTGCTCGCCGTGCAGCTCTACGGCGTCCGTTCGGACCGCAATTGGGGCATCGGCGACTTCACCGACCTCGCCGATCTGGTCCGGCTCGCCAAGCAGCTCGGGGCCGACGGCGTCGGGCTCAATCCCCTGCACGTTCTGTTCGACGACCATCCGTCCGACTGCAGTCCGTATTCGCCGAACAGCCGGCTGTTCCTCAATCCGCTCTATATCGACGTCGAGGCCATTCCCGAATTCTCGGCGGACCTCGTGCCCGACGCGGCTGCGACCGCTGCCCGCCTGCGCCAAGGCGATCGCGTGCCTTACGCCGACATGGCGGCGTTGAAATGGCTCGGCCTGCGCGCCGCGTTCAACAGCTTCGTGGCGAGCGCGAGCCAAGCGCGCCGCAAGGCGTTCGACGCCTTCCGCGCCGCCCGCGCGCCGTTGTTGTCCCGCTTCGCCTGCTTCGAGGTGCTGCGCCATCGCTTCGCCGCGCCATGGTGGGAATGGCCGGCGCAATGGCAGCAACCGGACGAGGCCAAATGCGCCGGGCTGCGCAACGGACCCGACAAGCGCGAGGTCGAATTCGTCGAATTCGTGCAATGGACCGCGGACAGCCAGCTGCATGCCGCCAAGGAGCTCGCCAGCCAGCTCGACATGCGCGTCGGGCTCTATCTCGACGTCGCCGTGGGCGTGCAGTCCAACGGCTTCGATGCCTGGAACGAGCAGATGGCGATCTCCCGCCATCTCGCCGTCGGCGCCCCGCCCGACGTGCTCAACACCGTCGGCCAGGACTGGGGCCTTGCGGGCTTCAACGCCGGCGGCCTCGAGGCGCAATCCTTCGTGCCGTTCGCCGACATGCTGGCGGCCTCGATGCGCCATGCCGGCGCGATCAGGCTCGATCACGTGCTCGGCCTGAAGCGGCTCTACCTCGTGCCCCGCGGCTTCAAGCCGGACAACGGCGCCTATGTGCAGATGCCGTTCGAGGCGCTGCTCGGCGTCGTGGCACGCGAGAGCGCGGCCCACAAATGCATCGTGATCGGCGAGGATCTCGGCACCGTGCCGGAAGGTTTCCGCGAGATGATGCAGGATTTCGGCATCTGGTCCTATCTCGTCATGATGTTCGAGCGCGACGATGCCGGCCATTTCCGCAATGTCGACCACTACAGGCCCAATGCGCTGGTTACGCTGAACACGCATGATCTGTCGACCTATGCCGGCTGGCGCTCCTTCGGCGACCTCAAGATGAAGCGCTCGCTCGGGCTCGATCCCGGCGAGAACGACCAGGCGCGCTGGGATGCGCTCGGCAGGCTCGACGAGATCCTGCGACAGAACGGCATCAAGGCCAACGACCTCTATTCGGTGCTCGCCTTCCTGTCGCGCACGCCTTCGCGGCTGCTCGCGGTGTCGATGGAGGATCTGCTCGGCGTGATCGACCAGCCCAACATTCCCGGAACGATCGACGAACATCCGAACTGGCGCCAACGTCTTCCCGTCGCACTCGACAAGATCGCCTCGAAGGTCAACCTCACGGCCTTGCGAGCGGCAACGCGGGAACGTTCATTGAACGGCGGGAGTTGATCGGCCGGGGCATCGCAGGCTCGCACGACATTGTCTCAGAGAATCGAGGACTATGCGCTGATCGGCGATTGCGAGACCGCGGCGCTGGTCGGGCGCAACGGCTCGATCGATTGGCTGTGCTGGCCGGCCTTCGATTCCGACGCCTGCTTTGCCGCCATCCTCGGCACCCACAAGAACGGCCGCTGGCTGATCGCACCGAGCGGAGACGTCACCAAGACGTCGCGACGTTATCTCCGCGATACCCTCATCCTCGAAACGCGTTTTGAGACGAAGAGCGGCACCATTGCGCTGATCGACTTCATGCCGCCGCGCGGCAAGGCGTCCGACATCGTGCGGCTGGTGCGCGGCATCGAGGGCACGGTGAAGATGCGGATGGAGCTCGTCATCCGTTTCGGCTTCGGCATCGATATTCCCTGGGTGCGGCGGATCGATCATTCCCTGATGGCAATCGCCGGCCAGGACATGACGGTGCTGCGCACGCCGGTCGAGACCCGCGGCGAGGATCTGACCACGGTCTCCGACTTCGAGGTGAGCGCGGGCGAGACCGTACCCTTCGTGCTGACCTATGGCCCCTCGCATCTGCCGCCGCCCGCGCCGATCGATCCGGAAATTGCACTTCAGGAGACCGAGACATTCTGGCGGGATTGGTGCGGCCATTGCACCCGCGACGGCGAGTATCGCGATCTGATCATGCGCTCGCTGATCACGCTGAAGGCGCTGACCTTCGCCCCGACCGGCGGCATCGTCGCGGCGCCGACCACGTCATTGCCGGAAAAGCTCGGCGGCACCAGGAACTGGGACTACCGCTTCTGCTGGCTGCGCGATGCCACCTTCACGCTGCTGGCGCTGATGAACTCGGGCTACACCGAGGAAGCCCTGGCGTGGCACAATTGGCTGCTGCGCGCCGCCGCCGGCTCGCCGGCGAACATGCAGATCATGTACGGCATCTGGGGCCAGCGCCGGCTCTTGGAATGGGAGGCGGGCTGGCTCGACGGCTATGAGGGCGCAAAGCCGGTGCGCGTCGGCAATGCCGCGCATGCGCAGCTCCAGCTCGACGTCTACGGCGAGTTGATCGACGCCTTCCACCAGTCCCGCATGGCCAAGCTCAAGCTCGACGATGAAACGACATGGGCGCTGGAATGCGCCGTGCTCAACCATCTCGCGGAGGTCTGGGACCGTCCGGATCACGGCATCTGGGAGCGGCGCGGCCAGCCGAAACATTACGTCTTCTCCAAGGTGATGACCTGGGTCGCCTTCGATCGCGGCATCAAGAGCGCCGAGACCTTCGGCTTCAAGGCACCGCTGCTGCACTGGCAGGCCTTGCGCGAGTCCATTCATCGCGACGTCTGCAACAACGGCTTCGACGCGGACGACCACACTTTCGTCGAGTCCTACGGCTCGAAGCTGCTCGATGCCAGCGTGCTGCTGCTGCCGGCGGTCGGCTTCCTGCCGGCGTCCGATCCGCGCATCCGCGGCACCATCGCGGCGGTCGAGAAGTACCTGATGCGCGACGGCTTCGTGCTGCGGCACGATCCGCGCGAGCTGCCGGCCGGGCAGCCGCCGCTCGAAGGCGCGTTCCTGGCCTGCAGCCTGTGGCTGGCCGATGCCCACGTGCTGTCGGGCAATCTCGACAAGGCGCAAGGCCTGCTCGACCGCGTGGCGGGCATCGCCAACGACCTCGGGCTGCTCGCCGAGGAATACGATTCAGTTGCCCGGCGCCAGACCGGAAATTTCCCGCAGGCGCTGACCCACATCGCGCTGGTCAACACCGCGCACAATCTTTCGGCCGCCAGGCAAGGCAGCGAGAAGCCGGCGATGCAGCGGTCGAAGTAGATCGGCGCGGCAGAGGTTTCTTCTCCCGTAGGGAGAGGTCGGATCGCATCGAAGATGCGGTCCGGGTGAGGGCTTACAGTCTCACCGACCGCTGCGGCCCCTCACCCGGATTGCTCAGGCGCGCAATAGCGCGCCGTAGCAATCCGACCTCTCCCCGCTGTGGAGAGGTGAACAGCGAGCGTTCTGCTCGAACTGGAGGCAAAGCTCTAGCCCACCCCATTCCGCTTCAGGATCATCTCCATCGCCTCGGCAAAACCGTCCTGCTCGTTGGTGGCAGTGACGTGGGTAGCCTGGTCCTTGACGTTGTCGGCGGCGTTGCCCATGGCGATCGAGGTGCCGCTGACGGCGAACATCGCAAGGTCGTTCTGCATGTCGCCGATGGTGGCGACGGCAGCGGTCGCAATGCCGAGGCGCTTGGCCATCGCCGCGACGAACGTGCCCTTGTCGAAGCCGGGCGGGGTGATGTCGAGATAATAGGTCTGCGAACGCACCGCATTGGCTTCGTGGCCGAGCGCCTCCTGCATCGCTTTCTCGCAAGCCGCGAGGCGGGCAGCATCGGCACTGGCGCCGACGATCTTGCAGGCGCTCGAAAGGTAGGGCGAGAAATCGGACACGATGGTGGGGTCGGCGCGGATCGTGTGCCGCTCATGCGCGACGTACTGTCCGCTTGGATTGTCGATCAGCCATTGATCGGTGGTGAAAAGCCAGATGTCGGCGCCGAACTCGCGAAGGATCTGCAAGGACCGCTCGGACGCGCTGGCAGGGATGAGATGCTGCTCGATCGGCCGCATCTCCGGATCGACGATCGAGGAGCCGTTGAAAGGGCCGACCGGAAGCCAGAGCGCCAGCGGTTCGATCAGGAAGCGCATGCCGATCGCGGGACGGCTGGACGTGATGGTGAAGCCGATGCCGGCCTTGTGCAACCGCTGCACCGCACCCCTCGCACGGTCCGTCAGCGTCTTGTCCTTGGTCAGCAGCGTGCCGTCGACGTCGGACACCACGAGTGAGATTTGCGTCATGACAGGCCCTAACGTTTCTCGCGCCTCAGCGGTTCGTGCCGCCCAGTTTCAGTTGCCGTACGATGCCGTCCACGATCGCCTCGACGGTTTCGTCGATCGAAACGGTGATGACGTGCTCGCCCGCCTCGGGCGGCTCCAGCGTCTCGAATTGGCTGGTCAGCAGCCCGGGCGGCATGAAGTGGCCCTTGCGGTGCGCGAGCCGCTCGGCGATTAGCTCCCGGGTGCCTTTCAGGAAGACGAAGCGGACATCGTCGCGCCCGCGCAGCAGCACGTCGCGGTAGGCGTGCTTCAACGCCGAGCAGGCGATGATGATGTGCTCGCCGCGTCCGCAGACCCGCCCGATCTCGTCGGCGATGGCGTTGAGCCAGGGCCAGCGGTCCTCGTCGGTGAGCGGGTGGCCGGCCCGCATCTTCTCGACATTGCTGGCGGGATGGAAGCTGTCGCCGTCCTCGAAGCGCCAGCCGAGCCGCTGGCCGAGCGCTTCGGCGATCGTGCTCTTGCCCGACCCCGACACGCCCATCACGATCAACGCACAAGGTGCTTCAACGCGGCCCACGAATGCCCTCCGGAAGCGCGGCCCTATCGACCAGCCAGACGGTCTCGCCAGTCGAGCGCGCGCGCAAGGCCGGCAAAGTCTCGCCATTGAGGAGGCGCGTCAAGATCGGTTGCTTGTCGTGCCCGGCAATCTCGAACAGCATTTCGCGGCAGGACGCCAAAGCGGGCAGGGTGAGCGAGACCCGCGGCACGAAAGGCGCAACATTGGCCCTGGGCACGCCAACGACCCAGCGCTCGGCCTCCTCGATTTCGGGGAAGCCGGGAAACAGCGAAGCGGTGTGGCCGTCCGGTCCCGCGCCCATCAGGACCAGGTCGAACAGCGGCCGCGAGGGATCGAGGCTCTCGGAGCCGTAGAAGGCTTGCAGCTCGCGCGCATAGGCTTCGGCGCTCTGCTCGGGAGTTTCGGTCGCGGTCGGAATCGGGTGAATGTGGCTCGAGGCTGCGTTGCGGTCGAGAAACGTCGCGCGCGCGACCGCCATGTTGTTGAGGGGATCGCTCGCGGGGACGAAGCGCTCGTCACCGATGAACCAGTGCACGCGCTGCCACGGGATCCTGCCGCGCCAGGCCTCGCTGCCGAGCAATTGATAGAGCTTCTTCGGGCCGGAGCCGCCGGTCAGGCAGATGGCGATGCGGCCGGGATTGGCCGCGATCCGTGCCATCACCCGCTCGGCCGCGGCCCGCGCCAGAGCTTCGGCGTCGGCCTCCACGATCAGCTTCGGCTGGGCCGCCGCGGCCATCACGTAAACTTCCGCCAGCTTCGCCCGTCGCGCCGCAGCAGCTCGTCGGCGCATTTCGGCCCGTCGCTGCCGGCTTCATAGGTCTCGATGCCGTTGGTGCCCGCGCTTTTCCAGGCATCCAGGAACGGCTGCACCGCCTGCCATCCGGCCTCGATGCCATCGGCGCGCTGGAACAGGATGTTGTCGCCGATCATGCAGTCGTAGATCAACGTCTCATAGCCGGTCGAGGGATCGGCCCGGAAATAGTCGCCATAGCGAAACTTCATCTCGACACCGTCGATGGTGACGCTCGGCCCCGGGATCTTGGCGTTGAACTGGAGCTCGATGGTCTCGGTCGGTGCGATGCCGATGGTCAGGAAGTTCTGCGACAGGCGATCGATCGTCGTGCCCGAGAACATCGAAAGCGGCGCCTGCTTGAACTTGATCGCAACTTCCGTGCGCTTGTGCGCCAGCGCCTTGCCGGTGCGCAGATAGAACGGCACGCCGGCCCAGCGCCAATTGTCGATCATCAGCTTGAGCGCGACATAGGTCTCGGTGGTGCTGCCGGGCTTGACGTCCTCGGTCTTGCGATAATCCGGGATCTCCTCGTCGCCGATCCGCCCCGCGAGATATTGCGCGCGCACCGAATTTCTTAAGGCTTCTTCCCGGCTCGGCTGCTGAATCGAGGTGAGCACTTCGGCCTTCTCGGAGCGCACGGAATGCGCATCGAAACGCGCGGGCGGCTCCATCGCGACCAGCGACATCAGCTGGAACAGATGGTTCGGCACCATGTCGCGGAGCGCGCCGGTGGCATCGTAGAAGCCGCCACGATGGCCGACACCGAGCTTCTCCTCCACCGTGATCTGGATGTGGTCGATGTGATTGCGATTCCAGATCGGCTCGAACATGCCGTTGGCAAAGCGCAGCACCAGGATGTTCTGCACCGTCTCCTTGCCGAGATAATGATCGATCCGGTAGATCTGGTGCTCATCCATGATCTTCAAGAGCTCGGCGTTGAGCGCGCGCGCCGAAGCGAGGTCGGTGCCGAACGGCTTTTCGATCACCAGCCGCCGCCAGGCGCCGTTCTCCTTCGTCAAACCGGTGCGACCGAGCTCGCGCGCGGTCGGCGCGAACGCGGCCGGTGGGGTGGCAAGGTAGAACAGGCGGTTGCCGCCGGTGCCTTGCGAGCACTCCAGCGAGTCCAGATGCTCGCGCAAGCGGTCGAACGACGGCGGGTCCTTCGGATCGGCCTCGACGAAGGTGACGCATTGCAGCAGCTGTCTTGCGACGTCGTCGTCGACCGGCCGCGTCGCGAATTCGCGCAAGCCCGTCATCAGGCTGTCGCGCAGCTCGTCATCCGACTGGCGCTTGCGCCCGACGCCGACGACGCAGAATTTTTCCGGCAACAGGTTCTCGGCTGCGAGATTGTAGAGCGACGGCATCACCAGCCGATGGGTGAGGTCGCCGGTCACGCCGAAGATGACGAAGGCGCAATTCTCAGGCTTGCGCTTTGGCTGCGGATCTTTTGTCACGAATGATGAGCCTTCGCTTGTTACGTCTTATTTCGGCTTCGTGCCCGGCTGCTTCGGCTCCTTGTGGCCGCCGAATCCCGCGCGCATCGCGGAGAGAATTTTCTCGGCGAAGGTGTGTTCCTTGCGGGAACGGAAACGTGTGTAGAGCGCCGCGGTCAAGACTTCGGCCGGCACCGCCTCGTCGATCGCGGCATTCACGGTCCAGCGGCCTTCGCCGGAATCCTCGACGAAGCCTGAATATTCCGACAGCTGCGGGCTGTCGGCGAGTGCGGTCGAGGTGAGGTCGAGCAGCCAGGACGGGATCACGCTGCCGCGCCGCCACACTTCGGCGATGTCGGCGAGATCGAAATCGTAGCGGTGATCCGCCGGCAAGGCCTCGATATTGGCGTTCTTGAGAATGTCGAACCCTTCGGCATAGGCCTGCATCAGGCCGTATTCGATGCCGTTGTGGATCATCTTGACGAAATGGCCGGCGCCGACGGGGCCGGCGTGGATGTAGCCCTGCTCGATGCGGGGATCGCGGCCCTCGCGTCCCTCCGTGCGTGGAATGTCGCCGGCACCGGGCGCGAGCGCGGCGAAGATCGGATCGAGCCGGTCCACCACGGTCTTCTCGCCGCCGATCATCATGCAATAGCCGCGGTCGAGCCCCCAGACGCCGCCCGAGGTGCCGACGTCGACATAGTGGATGCCGCGGGCCTTCAGCGCCTTGCCGCGGCGGACGTCGTCCTGCCAGAAGGTGTTGCCGCCGTCGATGATGACGTCGCCTTCCTGCATCACGCGGGCGATCGTGTCGATCGTCGCCTCGGTGATGTGGCCGGCCGGCAGCATCACCCAGGCCGTGCGCGGCCTCTCGAGTTTCGAGATGAAGTCCTCGAGCGAGGCGGACCCGACTGCGCCGTCGGCGGCAAGACCCGCGACGGCCTTGGCGTCCTTGTCGTAGACCACGGTCGAATGTCCCTGGCGCATCAGGCGGCGAACGATGTTGCCGCCCATCCGGCCGAGGCCGATCATGCCGAGTTGCATTGGCAATATTCCCTAGTTCAGCGCGTCGTTGAGCGCTGCATTGAGCGCGGCGAGACCCTTCTTGAGCCCGCCCTTCAGGTGCACGCGCAGCGCGCGCCGGCCGCGTTCGGTGAGCACGTCGAAATCGCCCCGCGCCTGGGCCGCCTTGATCACGCCGAAGCTTGCCTTCTGGCCCGGCACCTCGAGGTCCTTGGCATCGTCGGCGGTGATCTGGAGGAACACGCCGCTGTCGGGTCCGCCCTTGTAGGCCTGTCCGGTCGAGTGCAGGAAGCGCGGCCCGAACTCGGCGCAGGTCGCAACGTGCCGCTTCTCGCGCACTTCCAGCCGCATCGTCTGCAGCGCATCGATCGTCGCCTTGTCGCGCGCGATGTAGCCGAGCAGCGCGACATAGTCGCCATGGCCCGAGCGCGACAGATGCGCCTTCAGCCACGAGGTGAGGTCGCCATTGGCGCCGGCGGCGCGCAGCGCGGTGGCGTTGGCCTCGTCGGTGTAGAGGTCGGCCTCGTCGGTGCTGATCACCGGCTGCTCTTCCGGCAGCGCGCCGGTCTTCTCGAACGCGGCGGTGAGCTCACGGGTCTTGATCTTGGCCGCTTCCACGTCCGGCTGGTCGAACGGGTTGATGCCGAGGATCGAGCCCGCCACGGCGGTTGCTAGTTCGAAGCGGAAGAACTCCTGGCCGAGATGGTCGATCGACTTCATGACGATGCGCACCACGGGATGGCCGGCCGCTTCGATCGCGGCGAGCTTGGAATCGTGGGCGGCGTCCGCTTCGCCTTCGATGCGGATGTCGATGAAGAAGCGGTCGTTGCCGTAGACCGAGGGCTCGCCGAGCGGCTCGCCCTCGATCGGGATCAGGCCCTTGCCTTCCTTGCCGGTCGATTCGGCGATGAGCTGCTCGGCCCAGGCGCCGAAATCGGCGATCATCTTCGACGCCAGGATCGTCACCTTGTCGCGGCCCTCGAGGCCGGCGAGGCCCATGGCGAGACCGAGCTGCACGCCCGGGTTTTCGCTCGGCGGCACGTCCGGTCCGCAGGAGCGGGCCATCGAGAGCGCATGCTTGACGAAGGTCTTGACGTCGATACCGGCGGTTGCCGCCGGCACCAGGCCGAACGGCGACAGCACCGAATAGCGGCCGCCGATCGACGGCTCGCCGTGGAAGATGCGGGCATAGCTCAGCTTCTTCGCCGCCTTCTCCAGCGACGAGCCGGGATCGGTCACCGCGATGAAGCGGTGGCCGGTCTTCACCTTCGCACCCACCGCCTTGGCAACCTTTTGATGGAAATAGTCCTTCATCGCGTTCGGCTCGGTGGTGCCGCCGGACTTGCTCGAGACGATGAAGACGGTGTTGGCGATGTCGATCTTCGCCTCCATCGCGCGGACCTCAGCTGGATCGGTCGAATCCAGCACATGCAGCTTCGGGAAGCCGGGCTTTTTGCCAAAGGTCTCGGCCAGCACCTCGGGGCCGAGGCTCGATCCGCCCATGCCGAGCACGACGGCGTCGGAGAATTTCTGGCCCTTCACGCGGCCCGCATAATCCTCGTAATCGGCGATGTCGGCCTTGGCGGGGCTGTCGAGCCAGCCGAGCCATTTGTCCTCGTCGGCGCCGGTCCACACCGACTTGTCGCGCTGCCACAGCCTGCGGATCTTGGCGGACGCCCGCCATTCCTCCGTGCTCTTGGCCACGGCCTTGCCGAGGCCGTCGCCGAGCGAGAGCTCTTGCCGATCGAGTGCGGGGGCGAGCACGGTCGCGCGCTTGTGGGCGACCGCGCCGTAGAGCTTGTCGGCGGCGTCCGCGAACAGCTTGACGCCGTCCTTGACCAGCTCCTCGGTGATGGCGTCGAGCGAGATGCCGGAGCGCTCCAGCTCTTCGAGCACGCGCCGCGCCTCGTCGACGTTCTCCTCCAGGCTGTCGCGCGGCTTACCGTGGTCGCGGAACGCGTCCAGCGTCGCCGGGGGCACCGTGTTGATGGTGTCCGGGCCGATCAGCTCCTCGACATAGAGGACGTCGCTGTAATCCTTGTTCTTGGTGCCGGTCGAGGCCCACAGCATGCGCTGCGGCTTGGCGCCCTTGGCGGCGAGCTTGTCCCAGCGCGGGCCCGAGAACAGGCGCTTGTAGTCCTGGTAGGCAACCTTGGCGTTGGCGATCGCGACCTTGCCCTTCAGCGCGGCGAGCCGCTCCTTCTCGGACGGGTCGTTGGCGCGGGCGATCTTGTCGTCGAGCTGCTTGTCGACCACGGAGTCGATGCGGCTGACGAAGAAGCTCGCCACGCTAGCGACATGCGCGGGGTCGCCGCCGCCGGCGACGTATTTCTCGAGACCGGCGATGTAGGCTTCGGCCACCTGGAGGTAGACCGCCCTGGAGAACAGCAGCGTGATGTTGATGCTGATGCCGTCGCCGATCAGCGTCTCGATCGCCGGCAGGCCCTCGGGCGTCGCCGGCACCTTCACCATCAGGTTCTTGCGATCAACGTCCTTCCACAGCCGCCGCGCTTCGGCGACCGTGCCCGATGTGTCCATGGCGAGATAGGGCGAGACTTCCAGGCTGACATAGCCGTCACCCCCTTTGAGGCGGTCATAGACCGGGCGGAGCACGTCGGCGGCGTTCTGGATGTCCTCGACCGCGACGGCCTCGAACAAATCGGCCACCGGCCGGTCGCCGCGCTTCAGCGCCTTGCCGATCGGGGCATCGTATTCGTCCGAGCTGCCGATCGCCTTCTCGAAGATCGAGGGATTGGAGGTGACGCCCTTGACGCCGTCGGTTTCGATCAGCCGCTTCAGGTCGCCCTTGGCGATGAAGCCGCGGGCCAGGAAGTCCAGCCAGACGGCTTGTCCGTGCTTTTCCAGCTCTTTGACGGGATTCATGATGCTTATTTATCTCCAAGCCTGCGGGCGAGGGGTTTCCGCGCCGGTCCTGACGCGCTATCCTCTAGCTTACCTGCTCCCGGGAGGGAACCAATCAAGGGTACAGCCGTCATACCCTCCAGTGTAACTCCGTCGCGATCATGGCGATCCGGGCGGCAGTAGAGGTTGTCGCGCAAAAAGTCGTTGCGGTCGCGAATGGCTATGCTGGGGGAAAGCATGCACGCTCGTCACGAAGGCTTGGCGATCGAAGGCTTGCGATCGAAGGCTTGGCGATGGCTGTCGCCAACTCTCCGCGGCCGGGCGCTCAGGCCGGATCCGTCGACCGATCGCACGATCTCGAAATCAGCCCGTGGAGGACCCTGCTGCGACTGCTGGTCGCGGCGGGCTTTACCATGACCCTGCTCAGTGCGACCCTCGGCTTCGACTGGCGGGATGGTCTTGGCGAATACGGCACGGTGGCCGGACATGCCGGCGTCGCGGCGCTCGCCTTGATGACGATCGGGCTGATCTGGATGCTCCCCACCCAGCGCGGCGCGGTGGCCGTGGTCAATCCCTTCGGCATCCGCGATCTCGGCAGCGGCCGTGAATTTCTGCCCCGGGATTCGATCAGGAAGATGAACGCGGCTTTCCAAGACGGCGCTCAAGGCTTCGCCGTACAAGCGTCACAAGATCGCCGCTGGCGGATCGCTATGCTGCAACGCCGGATGAACGTGTAACCCCGGTAATGCCCGGATGTTGCGAGCAAGTGACATTTTCTGGAAATGAGCCAATATAGAAGGAGATTCGCACAAATTACGGGCAGGTGCCTGTTCGTAACTCAATGAGTGCCTACGTTGTGCGTTGCGTCGTGTCGGCACCCGGGTGTCCAATGATCGTCATGTGCTCACGCTGATTCGAAATGGCCTGAGGAACGGTCCGGTAACTGCTTTCGTTTCAGCTTGTAGCGGAACTCACGCGGAGAGGGATCATGTACAACGATTCTCTATTCAACGCTTTCGCTCGGTCGTTCGAGGCGAGAAGCCAGCACGACATGTCGATGGCGGAA
>Ga0209758_1001245_pt1 | contig 31687 bp, 25 predicted proteins | sample AraplaMF_Col_mMF_FD_184258 | JGI IMG/M metagenome (GOLD analysis project Ga0209758, IMG submission 184258) | Arabidopsis root microbial communities from the University of North Carolina, USA - plate scrape MF_Col_mMF (SPAdes) (version 2) | ecosystem: Host-associated > Plants > Roots > Endosphere... | reverse complement strand
GGACGACATTCCGACCTACCAGGCGCTGCTGCAGAAGCTGCAGGGCAAGCGCTTCGAGGATGCGACGCCGGAAGACCGGGCAAGCATCATCCGCCTGAGCTTCGCCTATATCGAACCGCGGCACCGCTTCGGTCTCTTAACCCAGACGCTGATGGACAAGATCGTCGGCGCCCGCAAGCAGTTCCACGAGAACATCCCCGACGATCTCGCCGAGCTGATCGAGCGTTATGACATCAGCCGCTTCACGGCCTCCGCGAGCCTGATGGACAATGTGCTCTTCGGCCGCATCGCCTATCACCAAGCCGATGCCTCCGACCGCATTCGTCTCATCATGGGTGAACTTTTCGATGCGCTCGATCTCTACGATGACGTGCTGTCGATCGGGCTGGAGTTCGATGTGGGTTCCGGCGGCAAGCGCCTGACGGGGGTGCAGCGGCAAAAACTCAATCTCGCCCGCGCCCTGCTCAAGCGCTCCGACTACTTCATCTTCAACCGGCCGATCCCGGCGCTCGACCAGCGCATCCAGGACCAGATCACCCACAACGTCATCGAAGGCCTGCATGAGGAAGGCAAGCGCCCGGCGATCATCTGGGTGCTGTCCAACGCCAAGCTTGCGGAGATCTTCGATCGAATTCTGCTCTTCGATCGCGGCGATCTTGCCGAGGCGGGCAACTATCCGGAACTTTCCGAGAAAAACGGGATGTTCAAGGAACTGTTATCGTAATATTCTATTGGGGCGGCAGGGACGGCGCCCGCAAGGCGCTTGGAATTGGTTTTTAGCGCATGATCAAAGACCATGCGGCAGGGAGTTGTAACGCTCATGCTGTTGAGAGATGAAGTCGAAATGCTGCGGCGGGTGCCAATCTTCTCGAGGATCGCACCAGCGAAACTCAAGCTCTTGGCCTTTACCTCCGATCGCATGACCTACCGCGCCGGCCAGAACCTGTTCCGCCAGGGCGATGTCGGCGATGCCGCCTATGTCGTTCTGTCCGGCACGGCCGATATCATCGTTTCCTCGCCTGCCGGCGAAATCAAGGTCGCCGATGTCGAGGTCAATTCGATCGTCGGCGAAATCGCCATTCTCTGCGACGTCTCGCGTACCGCGACCGTGCGCGCCACCTCACCGCTCGAAGTCCTGCGCATCAGCAAGGAACATTTCCTCAAGCTTCTGAGCGATTTCCCGGAAATGGCCGTGGAGATCATGCGCGTGCTCGCTGACCGTCTCAACCACACGACCGCCGAACTGACCGCTGCGCGCGCTGCCAAGCAGCCGCAGATGGCGCAGTAAAGCCCGAAAATAGATCCCAAACAAAAAGGCCCGCCGGGTTTTCCCAGGCGGGCCTTTTCGTTATGCCTCTATGCGCGCTATTCGCGCTGTTCCAGCGCCCTGCTGAAGGCGAGAGCCGCCAGGGTACAGATCGCGCCTGAGAGCAGGTAGTAACCGACGAAGGTCAGGCCGAACTGGCTCGACAGACTGAGCGCCACCAGCGGTGCGAAGCCGGCGCCGATCAGCCAGGCAAGGTCGGAGGTGAAGGCCGCACCGGTGTAGCGGTAGCCGCGGCCGAAGCGCGACGAGATCGAGCCGGTCGCCTGGCCGAAGGAAAGGCCAAGCACGCCGAAGCCAATGATGACGAAAGCGTCATGACCGGTGTTGCCGGCGCCAATCAGGTACGGGCCGATGAAGCTAAAGATCGCAATCAGCACAGCGCAGATCGCAAGTTGCTTACGCCGGCCGATGCGGTCAGCGATCACACCCGAGGCAATGATGGCAACGAAGCCGACCACGGCGCCGATGACCTGCACCACCATGAAGGCGCCGATCCGCTGGTTGCCGTAAAGGCTCATCCAGCCGAGCGGGAAGATGGTGACGAGGTGAAACATGGCAAAGCTTGCAAGCGGCACAAAAGCGCCGATCAGGATATCGCGGCCGTGGACGCGCAGCACCTCGAGGATTGGTGCTGCTTCAAGCTCATGCTGCTCCAAGAGCGTGCCGAAATCCTTGGTCATGACAAGCCGCAGACGGGCAAAGAGCGCGACGACGTTGATCGCGAAGGCGACGAAGAACGGATAACGCCAGCCCCATGAGAGGAAGTCTTCCGGGGAGAGGTTGGCGACGAAGTAACCGAACAGGATGCTCGCCAGCGCAAAGCCGATCGGTGCGCCGAGCTGCGGGATCATTGCATACCAGCCGCGATGATTCGGCGGCGCATTGAGGGCAAGCAGCGATGCAAGGCCATCCCACGCGCCGCCGAGCGCAAAGCCCTGCCCGAGCCGGAAGAGCGCCAATAGCGCAATCGACCAGTAGCCTATTTCATCGTAGCCCGGCAGGAAAGCGATCGATGCCGTCGAGCCGCCGAGCAGGAAAAGCGCGATGGTGAGCTTGGTGCCACGCCCATAGAAGCGGTCGATCGTCATGAAGACGACGGAGCCGACGGGACGGGCGAGGAAGGCCAGCGAGAAAATCGCGAAAGAATAGAGCGTGGCCGTCAGCCGATCCGGCGCAAAGGGAAAGACGAGCTGCGGAAAGACGAGAACGGATGCGAGGCCGTAAACAAAGAAATCAAAAAACTCCGACATGCGACCGATCACCACGCCGATCGCGATGCTGCCGGGGGACACCGGCTTGTCATCGTGAATGCGCCGCGCATCCCGCTCCAGCGATGAAGATGATGGTCCTAAATGTGTGGCAGTAGCCATATGAAACGCCTCCCTCGTTTAAGGTGCTTTTGCAAAGCACCTCAAGCTGATCTTGTTCCATATTTTCAGCTTATCAAGTCCTTGTTGCGCAAATAGTTGACGCCGAATTCTCAAAAATCGATGCGATGGAAAAATCGCGTGATACCTATCCCGACCTATTCCAGAGTTTTATTGGGCAAGGCCACGCTTTTCAGCTATACACGAAACGGCGCCGGAAAAATTTCCTTCTGACTTTTATCAGGATTTGTGGGCGCCGTGGAAGCTAACTTCTCCCGCGGTGCAAAATGCATGTTGCACTGCGACCAAAGACCTCATATCGCTCATCGTGCCAGTGCTTTAGTCGGCAATCGAACGAAACAAAAAGAGCTTAGAGACGTGCCAAAACTGCAGAAGTTTTCCCGCCTTCTATTAATCTTGCCGCTGTTTTTTTTGGCAGGATGCAACATGGTGGTCATGTCGCCTTCGGGCGATATCGCCACCCAACAGCGTGACCTCATCATCGTCTCCACGGTGCTGATGCTCTTGATCATCATTCCGGTGATCTTCCTCACACTGTTTTTCGCCTGGCGCTACCGGCGCTCCAATACGGCCGCGGACTACGCGCCCGAATGGCATCATTCCACACGCCTCGAAATCGTGATCTGGTCGGCGCCGCTCGCCATCATCATCGCGCTTGGCGCCGTCACCTGGATTTCCACGCACAAGCTTGATCCCTACCGCCCGCTCGACCGTATCGACGCGGACCGTGCCATTCCGGCAGATACCAAGCCGCTGACTGTCGAGGTCGTGGCGCTCGACTGGAAATGGCTATTCTTCTATCCCGACCTCGGCATTGCGACGGTCAATGAGCTTGCAGCTCCCGTCGACGTGCCGATCGACTTCAAGATCACCGCCTCCTCGGTGATGAACTCCTTCTTCATCCCCGCCCTTGCAGGCCAGGTCTATGCCATGCCCGGTATGCAGACGAGACTGCATGCCGTCATCAACAAGGAAGGCGAGTATGACGGCTTCTCCGCAAATTACAGCGGTGAAGGCTTCTCGCACATGCGCTTCAAGTTCCACGGCCTGAACCAACAGGGCTTCGACGCCTGGGTAGCGCAGGTCAAGCAGCGCGGCACGATGCTCAATCGCGACGCCTATCTGAAGCTCGAAAAGCCGAGCGAGAAGGAACCGGTGCGCTATTATGCCGGCGCCGATGCCGATCTCTACGACGCGATCCTCAACATGTGCGCCGCGCCCGGCAAGATGTGCGCGAGCGAGATGATGCATATCGACATGATGGGCGGCGGCGGCAAGGAAAGCGAAGAAAACCGTGAAAAGCTGACCTACGACAACCGCCATGCCGAGGAAGGCACCGTCGAACCGGCGGCCGCAGCCCCGGCTACGGAAGCGCCCGCTGGCGCCGATGGCAACAGCATGCAGAACATGCCCGGAATGGACATGCAGCATGACGGCCATTCCATGCCCGGCATGAGCAATGGCGGCACTCCAGCGCCGGCTCAGCAACAATAACAATTAACCTGGCGCTTTGCGTCGCAAGACATAATGAACGGGTTGTTCCATGTTTTCCAATCCTGACCTCCTGAAGTTCATCTTCGGCCGGTTGACCCTCGACGCGATCCCGTATCACGAGCCGATCCTGGTCGTGACCTTCATCGGCGTCGTCATCGGCGCCATCGCGGTGCTGGGCATCATCACCTATTTCAAGTTCTGGGGTCCGCTCTGGCGCGACTGGATCTGCAGCGTCGATCACAAAAAGATCGGCATCATGTATGTGATCCTCGCCGTCATCATGCTGTTGCGCGGCTTCTCCGACGCTCTTCTGATGCGTGGCCAGCAGGCAATCGCCTTCAACGGCAATGAGGGCTACCTGCCGCCGCACCACTACGACCAGATCTTCACCGCCCACGGCGTCATCATGATTTTCTTCGTGGCGATGCCCTTCGTCACCGGCCTCATGAACTTCGTGGTGCCGCTGCAAATCGGCGCGCGCGACGTCTCCTTCCCGTTCCTCAACAACTTTTCGTTCTGGATGACGACGGCGGGCGCAATCATCATCATGCTCTCGCTCTTCATCGGCGAATTCGCCCAGACCGGCTGGCTCGCTTATCCGCCGCTCTCGGGTGCCGCCTACAGTCCTGGCGTCGGCGTCGACTATTATATCTGGGGCCTGCAGGTCGCCGGTGTCGGCACGACATTGTCAGGCATCAACCTGATCGCGACCATCGTGAAGATGCGCGCGCCGGGCATGACCTTCATGAAGATGCCGGTCTTCACCTGGACGGCGCTCTGCACCAACATCCTGATCGTCGCTTCGTTCCCGATCCTGACCGCGACGCTCGCCCTCCTGTCGCTCGACCGCTATGCCGGAACGAACTTCTTCACGAACGACCTCGGCGGCAATCCGATGATGTACATCAACCTCATCTGGATCTGGGGCCACCCGGAAGTCTATATCCTGGTTCTGCCGGCCTTCGGCATCTTCTCGGAAGTGGTCGCGACCTTCTCCGGCAAGCGCCTCTTCGGCTACGCCTCGATGGTCTACGCCACCTGCGTGATCATGATCCTCTCCTACCTCGTCTGGCTGCACCATTTCTTCACGATGGGTTCGGGCGCTTCCGTCAACTCCTTCTTCGGCATCACCACGATGATCATCTCGATCCCGACGGGGGCGAAGATGTTCAACTGGCTCTTCACCATGTATCGCGGCCGCATACGCTACGAGGTGCCGATGCTGTGGACGGTCGGCTTCATGGTGACTTTCGTCATCGGCGGCATGACCGGCGTCATGCTCGCCGTTCCACCGGCCGACTTCGTGCTGCACAACTCGCTGTTTCTGATCGCGCACTTCCATAACGTGATCATCGGCGGCGTTCTGTTCGGCATGTTCGCCGGTGTGAACTACTGGTTCCCGAAGGCCTTCGGCTTCAAGCTCGACCCCTTCTGGGGCAAGATGAGCTTCTGGTTCTGGCAGATCGGCTTTTGGTTCGCCTTCATGCCGCTCTACGTGCTCGGCCTGATGGGTGTCACCCGCCGCATGAGCCAGTTCGACGATCCGTCGCTGCAGATCTGGTTCATCATCGCCGCCTTCGGCGTCGGCCTGATCGCGCTTGGCATCGCGTCCTTCCTGATCCAGATTGTCGTCTCCTTCAGGAAGCGCGAAGAGCTGCGCGACGACAGCGGCGATCCGTGGGACGGCCGCACGCTGGAATGGTCGACTTCCTCGCCGCCGCCGGACTACAATTTCGCCTTCACGCCGGTCGTGCATGATCACGACAGCTGGTACGACATGAAGAACCGCGGCTATGAGCGTCCGCTCGGCGGCTTCAAGCCGATCCACATGCCGAAGAATACCGGCGCCGGCGCGATTCTGTCCGCCATCAGCGTGGCGCTCGCCTTCGGCCTGATCTGGTACATGTGGTGGCTGGTGGTCGTCTCGGCCGTTGCCATGTTCATCGTCGCGATCGGCCATACGTTCAACTACAAGCGTGACTTCTACATCCCCGCGGACGAGGTCACCGCAACGGAAGGCAAGCGTACCAAGCTGCTTGCCGAGCAGGTGTAAGAGACCATGAGCGATCATACTATCGACACGGCCCAAAAGCCTGAATTCTACCTCACGGAAGACCATCATCCGGAGAACAGCACCAATCTCGGCTTCTGGCTCTATCTGATGAGCGACTGCCTGATCTTTTCGGTGCTGTTTGCCACTCATGCCGTGCTCGGCCGCAGCTATGCGGCCGGCCCGTCGCCGGCCGATCTCTTCGATCTGAGGCTGGTCGCCATCAACACCTCGATGCTGCTGCTTTCCTCCATCACCTACGGGTTTGCGATGCTGCAGATGGAGCGCAACGCAAAGGCGGAGACGCTGTTCTGGCTGGCCGTGACCGGCCTCTTCGGCGCAGCCTTCATCGGCCTCGAACTCTATGAGTTCGTGAACCTCATCCATGAGGGCGCCGGACCGCAGCGCAGCGCCTTCCTGTCGTCTTTCTTCACGCTGGTCGGTACGCACGGTCTGCACGTCACCTTCGGCATCATCTGGCTGGTCACGCTGATGGTGCAGGTATCCATGCACGGCCTGATCGAAGCCAACCGCCGGCGTCTGATGTGCCTTTCGATGTTCTGGCACTTCCTCGACGTCGTCTGGATCGGCGTCTTTTCCTTCGTTTACCTGATGGGAGTTCTCGGATGAGTTCGCAAGCACCCGCACATGAGGATGCCCACGAGGCTCACCACGGCCATAGTCACGGGCATCAGGCCGGTCACGGCACATTCAAGAGCTATATAACGGGCTTCATTCTGTCCGTCATCCTGACCGCCATTCCCTTCTGGCTGGTCATGGCAGGCGTCTTCGAAAGTCACATCGTCACCGCCATCCTGGTGATGGCGCTCGCCGCCGTGCAGATCGTCGTTCACATGATCTTCTTCCTGCATATGAATACGAAGTCGGAAGGCGGCTGGACGATCATGGCGCTGATCTTCACGATCATCATCGTCGCGATCGCGCTGTCGGGTTCGCTCTGGGTCATGTATCACCTGAATACGAACATGATGCCGATGAGCCCTGAAATGATGAAGAACATGCCGTAACGGCTGGGGAACGGGCGGCGGCAACGCCGCCCGTTGCGGTTTACTCATGACCGATATCTCTTCCGACCAACAGGACAGGCCGCGTTCGGCCGTCACACTTGCGATCCTTGGGCTCGGCCTTCTGGCCCTCATCGCTGCCTTGATCGCGCTCGGCACCTGGCAAGTCTACCGGCTCTCCTGGAAACTCGATCTGATCGCCCGCGTCGATGCGCGCGTCCACGCCGAGCCCGTCGTCCCGCCAGCTCGTGCCGACTGGGGCAGGGTCAACGCCGCCGATGACGAATATCGGCGAGTGGCGGCAACAGGCGCCTTCGAAAACGACAAGGAGACGCTGGTTACCGCATCCACCGCGCTTGGCGCAGGCTACTGGGTCCTGACGCCGCTTCGGCTCGCGGATGGCAGCGCGATTCTCATCAACCGCGGCTTCGTGCCGGCCGACCGCCGCGACCCGGCTTCACGGCCGGAGAACTGGATTGCCAAACCCGCAAGCGTCACCGGGCTGATGCGCATGAGCGAGCCGAAAGGCATGCTGCTGCGCTCCAATGATCCGGTTGCCGACCGCTGGTATTCGCGGGATGTCACAGCCATTGCCGAAAAGCGGGGCATCGCAGATGTCGCGCCGTTTTTCATCGACGCGGACGCGACGCCCAATGCCGGCGGCTTGCCCGTCGGAGGGTTGACGGTTCTCGACTTCCCGAACAACCACCTTGTCTATGCGATCACCTGGTATGTACTGGCAATCATGGTGGCGGGGCTGCTCGTCTATATCATGCGAAACGAGATCAGGATACGCCGGGGAAGGTAAGCGATCACCGGCCGGGACGGCAGGCTTCCCGACTTTCATGATAAAGGCGAGAACGTCACAACTCCGTTCTCGCCGTCCCTCGTCAATCCTGAATCGTGGCTTGCTGCTGGGACAGGAATGTCTCTCTCTGCTGTTTCCACGTTTCGAGCTTGTCGGCCTGCTTCTGAAGCTGCGCATAGAGCGGATCGCCCATCATCGCCTGGTAGTCCACTGTCGGTGGTTGGGTGACGATCGGCGGCAGCGCGGCATATTGGATCTGCGTGAGAGCCGTTCTCGATTTCGAGATCTTGCCGCCGAGCATAGCGGCGATCTGGTCTGCCCTGTCTTGAGCGAGGTCCGGCCCGTTCGTCCCATTGACACTGCCCTTCAGGACGTCCCTCAGCTTCGCCCCCAATGCGTTATCGTCTGTCTGTACCCCACCGTCATTGAAAATCGTTGCCACGACCCGTCCACCGATGGATACCGTCGCATAGGGCTTGTTGCCGGGATAGTTCGACAGATCCGGCGGCTCGGGGAAATGCGTGTACCGCATTTCCAAGTATTGTCTGTTGGCCTCAATCCTCGCCGCCTCTCCTTCAATGAAGGACTGATATTCATCTTCGGGCAATTCGGAGATGTTGATCGGCTTGAGATCGACGGCAAGGTTGGTCACGGTGATCACCTGCCCCATGAACTTGAAGGTCGCCACGGACGGACGGGAATCAATGGGCTCGTCCGATTGACGCGAGCCGGTCGTCTCTGTCGTGGATTCCCGCCCACCGGAAATACCGGAATAGACCTCTCCAGATGTCGTCGAATTTGCCTTGTCGTAACTGCTATGGCGAGTGCTGTAATAGGATGTTGGCACAATAGTCGTCATTGAAAATTCCCCACATTGGCGCAAATGCAGGGCTTCAATATATTGAAACTCTTGCGTGTAACTTGTGCTCGCCGGCTACGTGTGGATCACGGAAGGCTCCTCGAAACCAGAAGCCTCTCCGCATCAAACGATTGCCCGTCCGATCGCTTCGGCAAGCTGGGCTTGTGAAAAGGGTTTGCCGAGGCGCGGCACGTCAATGATACCGACGCCTTCGGGAATCTCGGCAAAGCCGGTCGCAAGGATGACGGGCATATCAGGCCATTCGGTCCGGATTGCGAGCGCCAGTTGCGAACCGGTCATGCGCGGCATGGCATGATCGGAAATGACGAGATCGACCTCTTCGTGGCGAAGAATATCGAGCGCATCGGCGCCGGCGGTCGCCTCGAATACGGTGTGACCGAGATCTTCCAGCATGAGGGCCGTATTCATCAAGACCAGCCCGTCGTCATCGACGGCAAGAATGCGCAGCGATCGCGAACTGCTTAAGGTCTCGGGCAAGGATTGTTCAGGCTGTTCGACCACGCGTTCGGCTTTTGCGACCGGGAACCACAACTCGGCCGTCGTTCCCTCCCCGAGCCGGCTTTTCAGAACGAGCCTGCCGCCGGACTGGCCGGCAAGACCCTGCACCATGGAAAGACCGAGCCCTGTGCCCTTGCCGACACCCTTGGTAGTGAAGAAGGGCGTAGTGGCCTGCTTCAGCGTCTCTTCGTCCATACCTTCCCCGTCATCGCTGACGGCGACACGAACATAATGACCAGGCGGCAGATTGCCGTCCTCCGACGCAACCTCTTCTGAAGCGTTGATCCTGATACGGCCGCCACCCGACATGGCGTCGCGGGCATTGACGACGAGGTTGAGCACGGCCGTCTCGAGCTGGTTCGGATCGGTGGCGATCGCCGGCAGGCTCTCGGGAAATTCGGTTTCGAGCGAGGCGATCGGGCCGAGGGAACGCGAAACCATGTCCATCATACCGCGCAGGAGTTCGGAGACATCAATCGTCTCCACCTGCAACTCCTGGCGGCGGGAAAAGGCGAGCATGCGCTGGGTCAGTGCCGCGCCGCGCTGGGCGCCGAGCATGGCATTGTCGACAAGCGGCGACAGTGCAGGGTCCTGCGGCATGCGCTTCTTGAGGATTTCGAGGCTGCCCAGCACCGCCATCAGCAGATTGTTGAAGTCGTGCGCGATACCGCCGGTCAACTGGCCGATCGCTTCCATCTTCTGCGCCTGGAAAAGTTCTTCGCGGGTCCGCTCCAGCGCACGCTGCGTTTCCAGCTTCTCAGTGATGTCGCGGGTAATCTTGGCAAAACCGATAATCTCGCCGAAATCGTCCCTGATCGCATCGATCACGATACTGGCCCAGAAGCGGGAGCCATCCTTGCGCTGGCGCCAGCCTTCCTTTTCGAACCGTCCGTCGCGGCTGGCGATGGCCAGTGCGTGCTGAGGCAATCCGTTAAGGCGATCCTCGTCTGTATAGAAAGTGGAAAAGTGTCGGCCAATGATCTCTTCCGACCTGTAACCCTTGATGCGTTCAGCGCCGGAATTCCAGCTCGTCACGTTGCCTTCGAGATCAAGCATGTAGATCGCATAATCGGAGACGCTCTGAACGAGAAGGCGAAACTGCTCTTCGCTGCGCTTCAACGCGTTTTCGGCCGCCTTGCGCTCCGTCAGGTCGCGTGTGATCTTGGCAAAGCCCATCAATTCGCCGGAGGCGTGGCGGATCGGATCGATGATGACATGCGCCCAGAAGCGCGTGCCATCCTTGCGCTGGCACCAGCCTTCCCCCTCGAAACGTCCTTCAGCCGCGGCAATTTTAAGCGCCCTGGCGGGCAGACCGGCCTGCCTGTCAGCATCGAGGTAGAAACACGAAAAATGCTGGCCGAGGATTTCGGAAGCGCGATACCCCTTGAAACGCTGGGCGCCGGAATTCCAGCTCGCCACAAGACCTTCGGGGCTTAGCATGTAGATCGCATAGTCGGTAACCGCATCGACGAGCACCCGGAAACGCCCCTCGTCTTCAAGAGACGTATCATATCGATTCAAGGCTTCCATCTGCCCCTCTAAACGATTCACCAGCGCAGTTTAACGCCGGCTCGGGCCGATAGTTCCAGCTGAAACGACGAATTTCCTCAGACGGCCTGGCTCTGCGGATAGAAACGTTCCGCAATTCGTTCCGACGCCGAATAGGCCTGCGTGACGATCTCAGGCACGAGATCGATGTCCGGCAGACTGCCGAGACCGAGCGGACCGACCGCAAAGAGTCCATCAATCGACGAACCGTCGTCCAGGAACGGTTCGCCGCGGGCATTGACCGCCAGGCCAAGCGCAAGCTCGTCAGGCATGGCGAGACGCGCCGCAAGCAAGCTCTGAATCAAAGGAGCGGAAAGATCAGGCGCATGACAACGGCAATCGATGATGCGTTCGGCATGGATGACCTCTTCGCTGGACGAACCGGCCGGCGTGAAGAACAGGCCGCTGAGGCCCCGGCGCCCGGCGCGGCCGCGCCTGAGCACCGTGCGGCCCTCGGCAAGCTCCCGCTTGAGGCGCAGATGCATGGTCTCGGGCAGGCGGTTGCGGTGGCTGTCATAGATGGCCCGCAGATGCCGGTTGAACTGACGCTTCTCGCGCGCCGGCAATGAACGCCAGAGCGAACGGGCGTGCCTGCGGAGACCGTTCATGACCGATTGCCAGCTTCGCCCCTCCTCTTCCGCCTCGCGGCAGGCCTGGCGGATGAAGCTGACGATATCCGGCAGGCCTTGCGGCAGCGCCTCGGCCGGGAAGACCGGATCTGCGGAATTCGGCGTGTGGCTCTGCGGCAGGAAACCGTGCCGTGAAATGATCGTTACCTGCCCGGCATAACCGGCATCGCGAAGCTGCAGCAACTGGTCCACCACGCGAATGCCACTGCCGAGAAGCACCGTATGAGGACGGGCAACGAGGCGCTGCGCCCTGACCGGTGAAACTTCCTGCTCTTCGGCCTCGGAGCGAGGCAAGCCGTAGCCGGTCGCGAGGATGACGGTATCGAAAAGCGGATTGGCAGGATTGGCGCTTTCGAGCAGGAAGCGGTTGCCATGGCTCCTGCGGATTGCCACGACCGGATCGTGACAGACCTGGACAGTAATGTCCCGACGGGCGGCGAGCGCTTCGGAAAAGCGCTGGTAGACATAATCGCTGAAGATTTCCCTGGGCACGAAGATCTGCCGGAAGCCCGGAATAGCGGCCGGTACGGCGGCGCGGAACTCGGCATTGCTACAGAGCCAGTCGTTGAAATCGTCGGGATCGCCGAGCGAGACGGAGAGGTCGCGAACGCGCGTATTGAGAATGGTTGACGACCGTGCCGAGGAGAGAGCCTGACCGCCGTTGACTGTGGAATTCGGATCGAAAAGCTGGAGGTGGAACGGCGTGCGCACGGTGCGCATCAGCGCTACCGCCATCATCATGCCGGAAAAACCACGGCCGATGATCGCAATGCGCGGCAAGGCGGAAATTTGCGCCGCCGCGATCGCTTTCCCGGAAAAAAGTCCCTGAACCGTCATCTCAACTCCCTTGCGGCTCATCCGCATGTGTCTCGATCGAGGTTTCAACGCAGAACATCTGAAGCCATGCGTTGGCAGGTTCATGCGGCCATGAAAACAGTCGCCGCTAAATCGGGTTCCGTCCGGAACCATTACAGGCTGGAGAAGACGCCCTCACCCGCCCCATAGTCTATTAAACTAGTCGTGTATGAAAGCGCGAAAAGCACAAGGTGGCAAGAAGTTTATTTTACCACCTGCCCAACACCCTGATCCAAAACGGAAAATGAACCCGGCCTATGCGAGGATTTCGGCGGTAAAGGAAAACCGCGCCGTTTGGCCCGCAGCAAGCATCTTCGTATAGGGGCGCCCCTCCAGATCGTCCGAACCGCCATTTTCGGCGGCCGTTCCGTGCCAGGGCTCGATGCAGAGGAAGGGAGCGCCGGGCTTGGTCCAGAGTGCCAGATTGGGCAGGTTCTCGAAGCTGAAATGCATGGCCGGGCCGCCTTCGGCCTCATAACGCAGACCGGAGCCTGCACCTTCGGGGAAGATCATCGCATCCTGCTCAAACATCGAGTGGTCGAGCACCAGGCTGCCAGCCCTAAAGGGCGAGGCAAGTTTCTTCGGCGATATCAGCCCTCCTTCGAGCCTCAGCAGCGCCGGCTCGGCACCATTGTCCAGCGTAATGGTATGCGGCTTCTTTGCAGCACCCGGCAGCGGCCAGAGGAAAGCCGCATGGAAACCGAGGCCGAAAGGCATCGGGCGGCTGTCGCGGTTTGTGACTTCGGCGGCAACGGTCAGAGCCCGGCCTTCGACGCTGTGGATGACGGCCAGCAGGAAATCGAAGGGATAGACCGCCTTCGTCGTCTCTGAAGCGGCAAGCTCGTAGCGGCAGTTCGTCTCGGACGAGGATGCCAGTGCAAATTCGCTGCGGCGGGCAAAACCGTGCTGGGCCATCGGCGCGCTCTGGCCATCGACTTTCAGGATATCGTTCGGCGCCTTGCCGACCATCGGAAACAGGATCGGCGAACGGCCGGTCCAGAAGGCGGCGTCACCATTCCAGACCCAGGAGCGCCCATCACTCGATGTCAGCGCCTGCATTTCCGCACCGAACGAGGAAACATCGACCGTGAGAAACTGATTTGCAATCCGGATCGTGGATGACATCGAACGCCTCTTCGTGCTGGTTGGCGAGCGGACCATACATGCCCGGAAGGAGGATTTCCACCGGCGATGCGGAGCGCCGAGACTTTCGTTTTCGAGCCGGAATACCCCTGCTGCGTGTGGCCGGCGGGCGTCGACGGTAACGCTACCGTCCAATGCGAGGAAGGCTCACGTAAAAATAACCGGCTGGTGAATTCTTTACTTGAACCCCCTACCGGAATCGGCAAAAGTGGATGTGCTATCAATCCCTTCATGGATTTGCCGTCTTTCCGGGCCACTTGGTCCGAGCACACATCTGTTGGAAAAATACCGTGAGCAGCGATGCGTCCATACGCGCGACGAAGCCTTCGGCTTCGCTGACGCTTGCAACCGCGGCAGGGTGGGGCAAGGGCCTCTACACACTGTTCCGCATTATCGTCATGGCCTTCCGCCATCCCTGGCAAGCCGGCCTCGCCATCGGCGCCACGCTGATCGCCTCAACCTTCCAGCTGCTGATCCCCCGCCTCCTCGGCCAGGCCGTCGATCATACGCAGGTGGCGCTCCACGGCGGTACGGTCGGACAGCAGGCGCAGGACGCGCTTTTGACGACGGCGCTGCTCCTGCTCGGCGCCAGCGTGCTGCGCGGCATCTTCACGATGATCCAGAACTATTACAGCGAAGCGGTCGGCCACCATATGGGTTATGAGCTGCGCCTCGCCTGTTACGAGAAAATCCAGCGCCTCTCCTTCTCCTTCCATGACAGCGTGCATTCAGGCGACCTCATCACCGTCGGCCTGCTCGATCTCGAAGGCGTGCGCATGTATTTCTCGACAGCGCTCGTGCGCGTCTTCCTGCTGACAATGCTGATCGGCATCGGCGCCTATATGCTGCTCTCGACCGACGTAGTGCTTGGTCTGCTGGCGCTCTCCTTCGTGCCCTTCGTCGGCTGGCGCTCTTCCGTCACCCAGCTTCGCCTGCGCGCCACCTGGCTCGACCTGCAGCAGCGGCTTTCGGTGCTGACGCGCATCATGGAGGAAAATCTCGGCGGCATCCGCGTCGTGCGCGCTTTCGCAGCGCAGGAGCACGAACTGTCGAAGTTCGACGAGGCCTCGAAAAATGCACTGGAACTTGCCCACCAGCGTGTCGGAATCCGCGTCATCAATACCAGCGCCATGACCTTTTCCTTCTTTGTGGCCATGGGCCTGGTTCTGTGGGTCGGCGGCGGCAAGGTGCATTCCGGCGAGATCACCGTCGGCACGCTCGCCTCGTTCCTTACTTTCATGACCATCCTGCAGATGCCGGTGCGCCAGCTCGGCCTGATGGTCAACGCCTTCGCCCGTGCTTCGACCTGCGGCACGCGCCTTTTTGACCTTCTGGATCTCGAAATCGCCGTGCGCGACGCCCCGGATGCGAAGGAGTTGACGGTAACGGACGGCACGCTGCGCTTCGAGAATGTCAGCTTCGCCTATCCGAGTTCGCCGACGCACGAAGTGCTGCACGACGTGAGCTTTGAGGCAAAACGCGGCGAGACGATCGGCATTGTCGGCCCGCCCGGCAGCGGCAAGTCGACGCTCGCGCACCTGATCCCACGCTTCTACGATGCGACCGCCGGCAAGATCACCATCGACGGGCAGGATATCCGTAAGGCCACGCTGCAGTCACTGCGCCGCTCCGTCGCCGTCGTGCAGCAGGATTCCTTCCTCTTCACCACGACGATCGAGAACAATATCGCCTATGGTGACCCCTGGGCCAAGGAAGGCCGAATCGAGCGCGCCAGCGAAAGCGCGCAGCTGCACAACTATGTGCTCGGCCTGCCGACCGGCTACGGCACCGTTGTCGGCGAACGCGGCGTCTCGCTCTCCGGCGGCCAGCGCCAGAGGCTTTCGATCGCCCGCGCGCTGATGCTCAAACCCGCCGTGATGGTGTTCGACGATTCGACCGCAGCAATCGACGCAGCAACCGAGCAGCGCATCCGCAGCGCCATGCGCCGCTATGCCGCCGACCGCGTGACGATCATCGTCGCCCATCGTCTGAGTTCACTGATGCATGCCGACAGGATCTTCTTCATCGAGGACGGGCGCATCGTCGAACAGGGCACGCATGACGAGCTGTTGGCGCTCGGCGGACAATACAAGGCACTTTACGATTTGCAGGTGCGACCGGGCGACGACGCTTTGAGCGCGTAAGAAACCGGCGCAGGAGGAAACAAGATGGCCGAGGAACTGGAAACCGAACGTCCCGACGTTCGCGAGGATGGCAGGCGTCCGCCGCGGGCGGTCGTCGGATCGCAGCGCGTCGAAGAGGAAATCTTCGGCAAGGTCTTCGATTCCAACATCGTCAAGCGCATCTGGGCCTTCGTGCATCCCTACCGGCGCGATGTCATTCTATCGGTTGTTTCAGTGCTGGTCTTCACCGGCATGCAGCTCATGATCCCGCTGATCATCCGCTACGCCATCGACCACGGCATGCAGCCGGACGGCAATAGCTCGGCTGTGACATGGGCGATCGTCGCCTTCCTGATCGCCATCCTCATCAACTATGGCGCCAGCTACTTTCAGGAAACGCTGGTCGGCGGCGTGGCCGAAAACGTGCTCTTCGATATCCGCAGGGCCATGTTCTCGCATCTCCAGCGCGTTTCGCTGTCCTTCATGGACAAGACGGAGGTCGGCCGGCTGATGTCGCGCCTTCAGGGCGACGTCAACTCGATGCAGGAATTCCTCGAAACCTGCGTGCTGTCAGTCGGCGATATCTTCCTGCTCTTCGGCATCGTTTTCGTGATGCTCTATTTGGATTTCAAACTCGGCCTGCTGACGCTTTCCGTGCTGCCGGTGCTCTTCATCGTACGGCTCTTCTGGCTGCCGCTTGCGCGCAAATCCTTCATGGCCGCGCATGAGACGAATTCGGTGGCGAACGGCGCTTTGGCCGAAGCGATCCACGGTGTCCGCGCCGTCCAGAGCATGGACCGGCAGGATGTCAACTTTACGCTCTACGACGACAAGGCGCATGCCAACCTGCTGACGCATCTGACGGCGGCACGTTACGCACAGATCATGGTGCCGATCGTCGATACGCTGACGGGTATCGCCATGGCGCTCGTCATCGTCGTCGGCGGTGCGCGCGTGTTGAATCAGGCGCTCGACGTCGGTGTGCTCGTCGCCTTCCTCTTCTACATCCAGCGATTCTTCGACCCTATCCGCTCGCTGACGCTGCAATATTCGGTCATGCAGCGCGCCATGGCCTCGGGCCAGCGGCTGACCGACGTGCTCGATGTGCCGGTCGAAATCAAGGATGCTCCGGATGCCAAGGTGCTCTCACCCGACATGGACGGCTCTGTCGAATTCCGCGATGTCGTCTTCGGCTACAATCCGAAGCACCCGGTGCTCAAACATGTGAGCTTCAGGGTCAATCCCGGTGAGACGGTCGCTCTCGTCGGCCCGACAGGCTCGGGCAAGTCGAGCTGCATGTCGCTGATCCACCGATTCTATGAGGTGCAACAGGGACAGGTCGTGGTCGGCGGGCATGACGTACGCGAGTTGACGCAGGATTCGCTCGGCCAGCAGATCGCCATGGTGCTGCAGGAGCCTTTCCTTTTCACGGGCACCGTTTTTGAAAACATCCGCTATCACAAGACGGAAGCCACCCGTGAGCAGGTAATCGAGGCTGCCAAGGCCGTCGGCGCGCATGATTTCATCATGCGCCTGCCGCTCGGCTATGACAGCATGCTCGGCGAGCGCGGCGGCAATCTTTCGCTCGGCCAGCGCCAGCTCCTCTCCTTTGCCCGCGCACTGGTGGCGGACGCCAAGATCCTCGTGCTCGACGAGGCGACGGCCAATATCGACAGCTATACCGAGATGCTGATCCAGAGGGCATTGGTAAAGCTGCTCGAAAATCGTACCGGCCTTGTCATCGCCCATCGCCTGGCAACGATCCGCGAGGCGGACCGCATCATCGTGCTGCAGAATGGCGAGATCGTCGAAAGCGGCAATCACCAGCAGCTCATGAAGAACGGCAAGCTTTACTCGAAGCTCTATAACCTCAACTACGCATCCTTCGACGATATTCCCGAGGACGTGCTGGAAGAAACGGTGACGGAATCGGCGACCTGATGCCCGCAGTTGCGATTGCGCGTTTGACCCAGCCGAATTCGCGCTGAGGATTTCAGTGCAAAACATAAATTGAGGCCCTAAGCGCCATTTCTTGGCGGGCTTGCCTCAAAAGGTGCAAGATTTGAACGAACAAACGCCGCCGTGGAGCATTTTATGTTCTATAGGGGCGATTTGCGACGAAGGAGAATATTATGAAGAGAATTGTTAGCAGTCTGTTGATTGCCACGGCCCTTGTGGGCTCGGCTATTCAGCCTGCTGCCGCACGCGACCATCATCACCACGACAATACCGGCCGTGCCATTGCCGGCGGCCTGGCAGCAGGTGTCGTCGGCGGCCTGATCGGCGGCGCCATCGTCAACAGCGGTCCCCGCTATGTCGACGGCCCCCGCTATTATGATGCAGGCCCGCCGCCGCCGCGGTGCTGGTACGAGGATCGTGACGTCCGCAACCGCTATGACGGCGGCTATCATACCGAAACCGTGCGGGTCTGCGATTAGCGGCTTCGAGAATCACCTGACGCACTAAAGCGGCGTTCCTGATCCTTGGTTATCGCCGCTGCCTCTCGCCCCCTCGGCCGGGATTGGAGTTGCAATCCCGGCCATGCTCGCCAGAAACTGACGACGGTATCAGTTGCGGCTTATTCTGCTCAGCCGGAAAAATCTCTCATCTGTCATTCGTCTGCAAAGAACCGCCGTTAGGTGTCGGCCCGGGCAATTGCACGGCTGTGCCACATGATTGCACCTGTGCAATGGGCAGAGAAAATGGACGGGGATGAATTCCTGAAACGACAAGACATGGCCCGCCTCTCCGGCGCGACCAGTGTCAACTTACTGCCATCGCTTCTCTCTACATCATCTGCTGGTGGAGATTGCCAGATCGCATCACCCGTCCTTCCGCGGCTCATCCAACACCGGTCTTCAATGCTGATCGTTGAGCGGTGCTGGAAGGCAAATATTTTATCGCGCACGGGGCATTGAGGGAGAACCGATGACTGATGGTCCTGTGAACGACGGCAAGACGCCCAAGAAGGAACGAATGCGCTTCGTGAGCGCCGAACAGGTGGCGCAGCTTGCCGGTGTTTCCCGCTCGGCCGTATCGCGCACCTTTACGCCGGGAGCAAGCGTTGCACCCATGACGCGCGAGAAGGTGCTGCGTGCGGCCCAGGAGCTCGGCTACCATGTTAACGATCTTGCGCGCGGCGTACTGGCCAATCAGAGCCGTCTTGTCGGCATTGTCGCCACCAAGCCGGAAATCGGCTTCCGCGCCCATCTCGCCGCAGCGCTCGCCAAGTTCCTGATCCAGCGCGGCAGCATTCCGATCCTCATCAACACCGGCCAGACGGAAGACGAACTGCTGGCCGCCCAGAAGATGCTGATCGGCCATCGCGCCGAGGCGATCATCATCCTTTCCGGCTCGCCGCCGGCAAGCTTCTTCGAGCTTGCGCAGCGCAACGGCCAGCCACTCATCGTCATCGGCCGTTCCGAGCCGGATGCCGACCATGTGCGCGCCGGCAATTCGGAAGCCTCCCGCAAGGCGGCGACAGTCTTTTTCGAGGCCGGACGGCGCCGCCTGGCAGTTGCTGGCTCCAACACCGGCACACCGAGCATCATCGAGCGCGAAAGCGCCTTCCTGTCGACGGCAGAAGGTCTGGGCGCAGAAGTGTTCATCGGCCGCGGCGCGGATTCGGATTATGAGAGCGGCATTGCCGCGGGCCGCGCCCTATTTTCGCAAAAGGTGCGCCCCGATGCCGTCTACTGCGCCAACGACCAGATCGCCTTTGGGCTGATGGACTATGTGCGGCAGGAGGCGAAGCTGCGCATTCCCGAGGATGTCGCCATCATCGGCTTCGACGATGTTCCCGAAGCGTCCTGGCTGAGCTACCAGCTGACCACCTTCCGTCAGGATCCGCTGGTCATGGCGCTGCGCGCCGTCGAACTGATGGAACGGCGCCTCGGAAATCCGGACTTGCCGCCAGGCTATGAACGCGTCATTCCTGAGCTCGTTTTCCGCCAGAGCTTCAGGCCCTGATTCCTTTCCGAAAGATCCCCATGCATTGCGAATTTCCTGATGATGCCCGCTTCGTGCTTGCCAAAGACGTGATCCTTGATGCGGCGGGTAAGGCGCTCTCCTATTTCTCCGATCTCTCGTCACTGGAAACAGGCCACAAGTTGAACGGCCAGGATGTTGTGAGCCAGGCCGATAAGGCCGTGGAAGCGATGATCCGCGAGCGCATCACCGCCGCCTTCCCCGATGACGGCGTGCTCGGTGAAGAGGAAGGACTGGCAGAAGGTCCCTCCGGTTATCTCTGGGTCGTCGATCCCATCGATGGCACGAGCTGCTTCGTGCACGGCATCGACCAATGGTGCATCTCGATCGCCGTCATGAAGGGTGAGGAGACCGTACTCGGCCTCATCTGCCAGCCGACATCGGGCGATCTTTTCGTGGCGAGGAAAGGCGCCGGCGCCTTTCTGAACGGCAAGGCGATCAGCGTCGACAAGACCACCAGCATCGGCACCGGGCTTCTCGGTGTCGGCGCCAATTTCCGCATTCCGCTGAAGCAGGTCTCGGTCTTCATCCACCTGCTGCTGGAGGCAGGCGGCATGTTCATCCGCAACGGGTCCGGTGCGCTCATGCTGGCGCAGGTCGCCTGCGGTCGGCTCGCCGGCTATTATGAACCGCATATCAACGCCTGGGACTGCATGGCCGGGCTCTTGATGATCCGCGAGGCCGGCGGCTGGACCGAAGCCTTCCCCGGCAAGGGCACGCTTTTGACCGGCGGCCCGGTCATTGCCGCAGCTCCCGGCGTGAAGGACGATCTCATGCGGCTCGTCAGCCGCTCGCTGCAGGATGAATTGGCGTAAGGTCCGCCGCCCTGCGGAAAACAGCCACGGCACGTTTCGTGCCGAGGCTTTGATTTACAGGGTCGTCAGGCGCCGCGCGGCACGGCGTCATGCTCCTTGCGCGCCATCACGGTCGCGACGACAAAGACCAGCAGTGCACCGGCGGCGAGGCAGCCTGCCAGGAAAAACATCGGTGCAATGATGCTTCCCGTCTCATCCTTGATCCAGGGCACGACGTTCTGGGCAACGAAGCCGCCGAGATTGCCGACGGAATTGATGGCGGCAAGACCGGCCGCAGCCCCCGCCCCCTTCAGGAAGCGCGAGGGCAGGCTCCAGAAGACCGGCTGCGGCGCGAAGATGCCGGCTGCGGCAATGCAAAGAAAAACGAATTGCAGCACGTGGTTCGGAACGAGTGCCGACAAGAGCAGGCAGGCCGCGCCGATGAAGGCCGGAATGACGATATAGGGCGTCTTTGCCTTCGCCCGGTCGGCGGCAGCCGGCAGCACCCATAAGGCGATCGCGACGAGCACCCAGGGGATGATATTGATGAAGCCGTTCATGGTGTTGCTGACACCGAAGGCGCGAACGATCGTCGGCAGCCAGTAGCTAAGGCCATAGGCTGCGAGCGGAAAGGCGATATAGCAGAGCGCCATCAACAGGACGCGGGGATCGACGAGCGCCTTGAAGCCGTTTTCGGCATTGTGGTCCATGCCGGAATTTTCGGATGCAAGCCGATTTGCGAGCCAGCCCTTCTCCTTGTCACTGAGGAAACTTGCATTTTCGGGCCGGTCGTAAAGATAGAAGAAGGTGACGATACCGGCGATGACGGCCGGAATGCCGGTTGCCAGAAACACCCATTGCCATCCTGCATGGCCGAGCAGGCCGTCGAGATCGAGCAGCATGCCGCCGACCGGCGCGCCGACGGCATTGGCAAGGGCGCTGAAAATCATGAAGAGCCCCACCATGCGGCCGCGATAGGCCGACGGAAACCAAAGCGTCAAAAGATAGAGGACGCCGGGAAAGAAGCCCGCCTCGCAGACCCCGAGCAGGAAGCGCAGGATATAGAACATCGTCGCATTCTGCGTATAGGAGAGCAGGATGGTGACGATGCCCCAGGAGACAAGGATGCGGGCGAACCAAACGCGTGCGCCGAATCTGTCGAGGAACAGGTTGCTCGGCACTTCAAAGAGGAAATAGCCGATGAAAAAGAGCGAGGCGCCAAGGCCATAGGCATATTCGCTCATGCCGAGCGCATCGACCATTTCGAGCTTGGCGTAGCTGACATTCTGACGATCGATATATGCAATGAGGTAAAGGATTCCGAGGAATGGCATGAGCCGCCAGGTAATCTTCGAGATCAACTGCTGTTCGTTGACCATGTAAATTCTCCAAATGGTTGTTGCTTTTCTCCTGAATAGATAGCCGAATGCCGCAGATTATCAATCGCACCGAGCAGTTGGGGAAGGCCTCTGCATTGACAAGCGATATGTCGACAGTCATGCCTAACAGAGCGGAAGCCATCCATCCTGTCGTATCTCCAGAGAGGTCATCATGACCCTGCCCTCCCCCCGCGATTTCCTGACCTTGCTCTTTTCCGCAGCCGTGCGTGCCGCTGATCCCCTGACCGGCATCACCGCGCATCTGCCGCAAAAACCCAAGGGTAAGACGGTGGTGATCGGCGCCGGCAAGGGAGCGGCACAGATGGCGCGTGCGCTGGAAAGCGTGTGGGACGGGCCGCTCGAAGGCGTGGTCGTCACCCGCTACGGCTATGGCTGCGAAACGCAGAACATTGAGATCATCGAAGCCGCCCATCCGGTTCCCGATGCTGCCGGCCTAGCCGCCTCCAGGCGGCTGATGGAGGCTGTCGCAGGATTGAGTGAGAACGATCTCGTCATTGCCCTGATCTGCGGCGGCGGCTCGGCGTTGCTGCCTTCCCCGCCCGAAGGGCTGACACTGCAGGACGAGATCCTGCTCAATGAGCTGCTGCTTGCCTCGGGCGCGCCGATTTCGGCCATGAACGTCGTGCGCAAGCATCTCTCCACCATCAAGGGCGGACGGCTGGCGGCTGCGACCAAGGCCCGCGTCGTCAGCCTGATCGTCTCCGATATTCCCGGTGACAACCCCGCCCATGTCGCCTCTGGTCCGACCGTTCCCGACAGCTCGACCCGGCATGATGCGCTTCAGGTCATCCGGCAATACAGCCTCAAGCTCCCACAAGCGGCCATCGATCATCTGAACTCCCCCAAGGCCGATGCGCCGCGACCGGGCGATCCGGTCTTTGCCCGCCACGAACATTACATCATCGCCTCGGCCGGCGTATCGCTCGAAGCCGCAGCCGAGCTCGCCCGTTCTGAGGGCATAACACCGGCGATCCTGTCGGATTCCATCGAAGGGGAAGCGCGCGACGTGGCGCTGGTGCTGGCGGCGATCGCCCGCGAGGTCGCTGGTCGCGACCGGCCTTTCACGAAACCGGTCGTCATTCTCTCCGGCGGCGAGACAACGGTGACATTGCGCGCCAGGGGCGGCAAAGGCGGCCGCAACGGCGAATTCGCGCTCGCCCTGGCGCTGGCGATCGACGGGTATGACGCCATTCACGTGCTTGCCGCCGACACTGACGGCATCGACGGCTCGGAGAACAATGCCGGCGCATTTTCCGACGGCGGTACGGTCAAACGGCTGCGCGCTGCCGGCCTCGACCCACACCGCGTGCTCGACGGCAACGACAGTTATTCCGGCTTCAAAGCCATCGGCGACCTGTTCGAAACCGGCCCGACCGGCACCAATATCAACGACTTCAGGGCAATCCTGATCGTCTGACCGCTCGTCTACGCAAGATCCGGGCGGTTCACCGCTCTACCGATGCGTTCTCGGATAGGGATTTGGCTCCGGCGGCGTCCAATTGGCGAGCGTCGCGGGATCGGGCTTCCATACCTCGACCTTCAAAGGATAGCAGGCAGCCGCATCGCTGGAATGGCTTGCGCCGCAATCGCCGCCCGGGCAGGCCGACAAGGCGCCGAGAAGATCGATCTCTGCAAAGAATTCGATAAAATCTCCCGGCCGCACAGGACTGGCCTTCATGAAATATTGGTGTGTATCCCTGGTGAAGCCGGTGCACATGAAGACATTCAGCACGTCATGCACATGCATCTCGGCCCGTTCGAGTGGCATGCCCGTGTCGGCGGCAAGCGCTCGCGTCAGGTTCGAATGGCAGCAGTGATGATAATCACCGCCCTTCAGCAACCGGTTGGTATAGGGATCGCAGCGGGTGCCGATGACGTCATGAATGCCGGCGCCATCATCGTCCCAACCGTACCAGCCGAGACTGTCATAGGTGATGGTCGCCATGGGGCGCAGGTAGGGCAGCGTGCTCCAGAGACGATCACCGATACCGACATGGGTGGCATGCAACGCCCGCGTCTTGCCGCTGAAAAAACGTTCGGTGAGATCGGCAGCGTTCCACAGATTGAGGTCACCGACCTGTGGGCCATCCACGCTGACGATGCGGAAGAAATGCCCCTGCGGAACATGGAAGCTGCCCGCCTCGCGCGGCGGCACGATCAGTTCGCTGACCTTCGTCAGCGTTTGCCGGACACTCTCGAAAAGACTGAGATCGGGGGACGGCAGCGTCTCGACGGGATAGACGACCACGGGCGGTGCTGCACGTCGCTCGGCTGCGTCAGAAGGAATTGGCACTACTATGGACTGCTCCGACATCCTGATATTTCCGCTCCGCTGGCGATCTTCGGGTGCTGTGCCCCGCGAGACACGACAAGTCGACGAGCACTCTTAGCGAGGCTGCGGCATTGGGCAACCGAGATGATTCTTGCTCTATGGGCAAGTTTTGCTTAGTCATCTCAACATGAGAAACCTTCCCCTCGCATCTCTGCGGGCATTCGAAGCCGCCGCGCGCCACGAGAGCTTCGTCAGGGCAGCCATTGAGCTGAACCTGAAGCCCGCCGGCATCAGCCAGCATGTGAGGGCAATGGAGAATTGGCTCCGCATCCCCTTGTTTCGGCGTCATAGCCGCGGCGTGACGCTGACGGCCGCCGGCAGGGAATTCGGCGCAGCCGTCACGCATGCGTTGGTCCATATCGAAGTCGCCGCCGGGCAGTTGCGCCCGGAGGCGAACAGCCGGCCGGTCAGCGTCGCGTGCATTCCTTCCATGGCGGTGCGATGGCTTATTCCGCAGCTGCCGAGACTGAGAACTGCTTATCCTGATATCAGGATCAACATTGTCTATGCGCTCGACGCCAGAACGCCGGAAGCGGCCGGTGCCGACCTGCTGATCTGCCACGGCGTCCGGCCGAGCATCGGCGCCATCAAGCTCCTGGATGCCGAGACCAGACCAACCTGCTCAGCGGAATTCCTCGCTCGGCATGGTCCCTTTCATGCGCCGGCCGACCTGCTTGCCTGCGAAATTCTGCACGACGAAACAACCGATGCCTGGGCACGCTGGTTGTCAGGTGCCGGCATCCATTCCGCGCCGAAGGCTGGACCTATTTTTGCCGACTTCAATCTCATGATCGGCTCGTTGATCAGCGGCCAGGGTGTCGGCCTTTGCCCGACCGCGCTGATCGCAGACGAGATTGCGGCGGGTTTGCTCGTTTCCCTCTTCGAGTGGGCTTCCGATACGGACAAGGCCTATTGGCTCATCGAGGCGAAGGGGCTCTCGCGCGAGGCAAAAACGTTTCGGGATTGGCTGCTTGCAGCAAGGCAAGACGAGGACTGACGGATCGATCAGGCCTTGGCTCGCTTGGGGACATGCAAATCCTCAGACATCATGCGCCAGGTATTGCGACCATCGGCCTTGGCACGATAGAGCGCCCGGTCCGCCTCCTGCATGAGCGCTTCGCTGTCCACCCCTTCAGCGGCAGCAATGCCGATGCTGACGCCAAGGCGGATGGCAAGACCATTGATGGCAAAAGGCTGTTCGAAGGCGCCGATGCAGCGCTCGGCCAGGTCGACGGCGTCGGTCCTTTGTCCCGTCATCAGGACTGCGAATTCATCGCCCCCAAGGCGGGCGACCAGATGGCCCCGTGCCTGCGTTTGCAGCCGATTGGCGACATTTTTCAGCACTTCATCGCCAGCAGCATGGCCAAACGTGTCATTGACGGGCTTGAATCCATCCAGATCCAGACAGCAAATGACGACATTTTCCCGCTCATCCGATGCCAGCGCTTTTCCCAGCGCCTTGTAGAATTGCATCCTGTTCGGCAAGCCTGTCAGAATGTCGTGATGTGCCAGACGATTGGCCTCAGTCTCGGCAAGAATTCGGTCACTGACGTCGGCTACGGTAAGCAGCAGCCGGCGCTCGGATCCCTCGTGCAGGAGACGCACATAGATCAGCACATGACGCTCCAACCCATCGCGCGTCTTCTGACGCCAGATCGTTCGGGCATCACAATCATCGTCGAGATCAAGGAGGGTCTTTTCGAATGCCTGGAGCTCGCCGTCTTCATGCATGTCGCAGGCCCGCTTGGACTGCAGCACCGCAGGCTGGAATCCATAGAAATCGACGGCTGCCCTGTTGGCCTGAAGAATGGCGAGGCTATCGCCATCGCATAAAAGCATCGGCATTGGATTGGCGTCGAACAATTGGCGAAGCCAGTCCTCCCGCTGCTTGAGGCCGGTAATATCGATGCGCATGCCGATCGCGCCGCCGTCGGGCGTGCGCCGGTCGTCGTGGCGCAGCCACCTGCCGTCCCGCAACTGCTGCTCCTCCTGCGAAACCGGCTGATGGAACTTCTTCATGCGCTCTCTGAGCCAGACCTCCTTGTCTTCGACAAGTTCGCGCATCCCGTCGCCGGCAAGACTGGTCCTCAAAATATCCTCAAAGGCGACACCGGGCCTGAGGTGCTCGGCTATGTCAGCATAAAGCTCGGCATATTTCTGATTCCAGAGCACATAGCGGTCGTTGGCATCGAACACGCAGACCGCCTCCGGCAACATCTCGATGACATAGCGCAGACGCAGATTGGCCTCGCGCGCAGCATAACCAGCAGGACGCTTGTCATCCACCGGCTCGAGGAAAGCAGCTGTGACCGTCTCTTTGCCAGTAGGCCAGCTCACGACCTGTACGCGGCATAGCCGACGATGACCAGGATGATCGCTGATGAAGGCAGTGGAGACGCCTGAGAGCAACGGCCATTCCGGCATGAGTTCGGTAATATCCACGCCGCGAGGCCGGTCTTCAAGATGGAGGAGATGCCCGGCTTCTGCATTGGCAAAGATGACATGACCGGTGGTGTCGAGCACGAGTACCGCCATCGGACATGCCTCCAGGAATGCAAGGATCTCGGCACCAAGCATCATTAGTCCAACCGTAAAGTCGCTTCAGCAGATCTTTCGGATGTGACTTTAACAGCGGAACGTAAAGGAATGTAACCAAGCCTCACAGTGCGAGCATTTCATACACACTCCGAAGCAAGACAAGGTTTCTCGAAAGTTAACAGAAGATCCTGATGTAATGTTCCACGACGAAATGGCTTGGTTATTGCATTGGCTTCACTGCTCTGACCCCCACCACATCACAACGCAAGGCCGCGTCTTCTCGCCTGAGCTGGAAATCGCCACGCGCTCAACAGGCAACACGCGCGTCTGTCACGCCTGCACAATTGGTAGGATTTTTCATGAACCGGCGAACGAAAGAAATAAATAGTCTATAGATTTTATAGGGAATTCGACACCCTTCCCGTCATCGCTTCCTGACATTGCAACCTCAAACGGGAAACATCAACGATGACATTGGCAAAAACATTGGGAGCGGCTGTACTGAGCCTCATCTCCCTCGGCATGTTCAGCAACGTGGCGGTGGCCGAGACGAGCGCGCCGCTGCTCGACAAGGTGCCGTCGGGAACGGTCCTGACGATCGGCGATCCGGTGACGCAGAAGGCCCTTGAGGTTTCCGGCCTCATCAAGGAACTCACCTTCGAGGTCAAATGGGCCAATCTCAGCGGCGGCCCACAGACCTCCGAGGCCTTCCGCGCGCGCGCTCTCGATGTCGGCTCCGTCGCCGAAATCCCGTCGATCTTCGCAACATGGAACAACCTGCCCGTCCGCAACATCGCCTATCGCGAACGCAAGGACCCGATTGCCAATCCAATCTACCGTTTCGGCATCGCGCCTGGCGTCGACGTCAAGTCGCTCGCGGATTTCCGCGGCAAGCGCATCGCCTTCAGCCCCGGCCAGGCCCAGGGCACGCTCGTGCTTCGCGCGCTCCATGCCGCAGGTCTGACGAAGAAAGACGCGACGCTGGTCGAGCTGCCGAGCACCGGCGATGTCTATCCGAAGGCACTTGCCAGCAAGCAGGTCGATATCGCGCCGCTCGGCGGCGTCAATATCCGCCGCTACATCAGCCAGTATGGCTCCGATGGCGCAAGCCTCATCGAGCACGGCCTGCGTGATGACCCCTCCCATCTCTATGCACCGCAGTGGGTGCTGGACGATCCCGCAAAAGCAGCCGCCCTTGCCGAATATGTCCGCCTCTGGGCGCGCGCAACCGAATGGGTCGATCAGAATCCCGAGATCTGGATCAAGGAATATTACATCGGCCAGCAGGGCCTCAGCCGCGAGGATGCCGAATTTCTTGTCAAGCTCGCAGGTACCCAGGTCATCCCCGACAGCTGGGCAGACGTGAAGAAGCGCCATCAGGAAACCATCAACCTGTTGGCCAGCGAGCTTGGCTACAAGCCCTTCGACGTCGAACAGATCTTCGACAACCGCTTCGAAAAAATCGCTGCAGGCGCTCTGCCAAGAAGCCAGTGATCGTGCGTGCCGTTCCGTAGCGAAGAGAGGAGATCGCAAGCATGGCAACCACCTGGGATGCAGATAACGTCAAGACATCACGGATATCGCCGCGCGAAAGCGCTGGCGTAACAGCCACAGCAAAACCCGCAGCCTCCCGCGCCCGCCGCAGGCTCGGCCCCGGACGCGAGATACCCTTCGGACTGCAGATCGGTCCGGCACTGTTGGTGCTGGCCTGGGTTGCCGGATCGGCATTGGGGTGGATCGATCCGCGCATTCTCTCGGCGCCCTGGACGGTCGTCGAGGCCTTCGGACGACTGATCGCCGAGGGCCGCCTTCAGGATAATTTCGTGACGTCTGCGACCCGCGCACTGCTCGGCTTGAGCATGGGCCTCGTCATCGGCACGGCTCTCGCAGTCATCGCCGGTCTGTCCCGTGTCGGCGAAGCGCTGATCGATGGGCCGATCCAGATCAAACGTGCCATCCCGACGCTGGCGCTGATCCCGCTTTTCATCCTGTGGTTCGGCATTGGCGAAGGCATGAAGGTCACGACCATCGTGCTTGCCGTCATCATCCCCATCTACATCCACACTCACAATGCACTGCGCAGCATCGACAGCCGTTATGTCGAGCTCGCCGAAACCCTGCGCATGAGCCAGAAGGATTTCATCTTTCAGGTCGTGCTGCCCGGCGCTCTGCCCGGCTTCCTTCTCGGTCTGCGCTTTGCTGTGACCCTCTGCTGGGTGTCGCTCGTGGTGGTCGAACAGATCAACTCCACAAGCGGCCTCGGCTACATGATCGATCTTGCCCGCACCTATGGCCAGACGGATGTCATCCTCGTCGGCCTGGTGGTCTATGTGCTGCTCGGCCTCGTCTCGGACAGTCTCGTCCGCCTCATCGAACGGAGGGTCCTGTCATGGCGCCGCACTCTGGCCAATTAAAGCCTGCCGTCCACGTCGCAAATCTCGTGCGGCGTTTTTCGGCAAAGACGATCCTCGACGGCGTGGATCTCGATATCGGTGAGGGTGAGTTCGTGGCCCTCCTCGGAAAAAGCGGATCAGGCAAGAGCACTTTCCTTAGAGCCCTTGCCGGCCTTGACCACGAGGTCAAGGGAACCGGTACGCTCGAGACGCCGGAAAAGCTCTCAGTGGTCTTTCAGGATGCCCGCCTGCTGCCCTGGCGCACGGTCATCCAAAACGTCACGCTCGGCTTGCCGGGTGAAACCGGACAGGAAGCCGGACGTAAGGCGCTCGCCGAAGTCGGTCTCCAAGGACGAGAAACTGCCTGGCCGAACCAGCTGTCGGGTGGGGAACAGCAGAGGGTGGCGCTCGCCCGCTCGCTGGTGCGGGAGCCGGCTCTGCTTCTGGCAGACGAGCCATTCGGCGCGCTCGATGCGCTGACCCGGCTGAAGATGCATGCCCTCTTGCGGGAGCTTTGTGCAAAACACCGCCCCGCCGTTCTGCTCGTCACCCATGATGTCGATGAGGCGATCTCGCTCGCCGACCGGATCCTGGTGCTCGACGAAGGCCGTTTCGTCGAGGATCTGAGCATCGACCTGGCCGTGCCGCGCGATCACGGCGATCCACGCTTCGCACAGATCCGAACCCGGCTTCTGAGCCGGCTCGGGGTTGATGCCCCCGGCCGCCGCGCCGCCTGAAACCAACGGAGATCGTCATCATGACCAGTCAGAAAAGACAGATACGGCTTGGCGCATTCATCATGGCAACCGGCCATCATATCGCCGCCTGGCGCCACCCGGACGCGCAGGCCGATGCCGGCTTGAATATCGATCATTATCGTGACCTCGCGCAGACCGCCGAGCGCGGCAAGTTCGACCTCGTTTTTGTCGCCGACAGCCCCGCCGGCTGGGAGCGCGCCAAGGATCCGGAAGCCTTGCGCCGCACGGCGCAGGGCGCCCATTTCGAGCCGGTCACCCTATGGGCGGCGCTCTCGCAGGTCACAAGCCGTATCGGCTTTGTCGCGACCGCCTCCACGACCTATGAAGACCCCTATCTGCTCGCCCGTAAATTCGCCTCGCTCGACTATATTTCCAAGGGGCGGGCAGCCTGGAATGTCGTCACCACAGGCGCCGATGTCTCCAAGAATTTCTCGATCCCCGGCCACCCGGCCCATGCCGACCGTTATGCCCGAGCTGAGGAGTTCGTCGACCTGGTGAAGGGTTTGTGGGATTCCTACGAGGACGATGCCTTCATCCGCGACAAGGAAAGCGGCGTCTACCTCGATCCCGACAAGGTGCATCAGCTCAATCACAACGGCCAGTTCTTCAGTGTCAGCGGGCCGTTGAATGTCGGACGGCCCGTTCAGGGTTACCCCGTCATCGTCCAGGCCGGCGCCTCCGAGCCGGGACGCGAGCTCGCGGCGCGCACCGCCGAGATGATCTTTACCGCCAACCAGACGCTGGAAGACGCCCAGGAATTTTATGCGGACGTCAAGGGACGGCTCGGCCGCTATGGACGCAACCCGGATGAACTGCTGATCAGCCCCGGCATCTTCCCGGTCCTAGGCGGTACGGAGGCCGAAGCACGGGAAAATTACGACTATATCCAGTCACTGGTTCACCCCTCGGTCGCCTGGAACATCCTGTCGCGGCACTACAAGGGCGTCGATCTATCCGCTTATTCGCTCGACGATCCGGCCCCGCCGCTTCCCGACAGCACCGAGCTCAACAAGAGCCGCCTGAAGCTGGTCACCGATCTGGTCTCGCGCAACAATATGACACTGCGCGAATTCTACCTGGCGGTCGCCGCTGCCCGTGGACACCGCACGGTTGTCGGCACGCCGGAGCAGGTGGCAGACGCGATGCAGGAGTGGTTCGACAATGGTGCCGCCGACGCCTTCAACATCATGCCGCCGATCCTGCCGACGGGACTGACCGACTTCGTCGATCAGGTCGTGCCGATCCTGCGCAAGCGCGGTCTTTTCCGCGAGGAGTACGAAGGCACGACGCTGCGCGAGAACCTCGGTCTGCGGCGTCCGCCGAATGGGCTGGCGCTGAGAGCCCGGCAGGGCGAATCGGCCCGGGCGGCCGGATAATCCCTCCTTCGCAGGAACATGCGGGCGATCGCAACGCAGCCGGCCGCACTATTCTTTCTCATTCAATCACAGAGAACCGCAGGCGCATCGCATGAGCAGCAATTCGGAATTCCTTTGGTACATCCCCAACGCCGTCAAACCCGGCCATCGCGGCGATTCCGCGGTGGAAGACCATAACAGCCTGGAAACGCTGACCAGCCACGCCAAGGCGCTGGAAGAGCACGGCTGGAAGGGCGCGCTTATCGGCACCGGCTGGGGCCGTCCCGACACCTTCACGCTTGCCACCGCGCTTGCCGCACGCACCACCACCTTCGAGCCGCTGATCGCAATTCGCCCCGGCT
>Ga0209758_1001243_pt1 | contig 31720 bp, 33 predicted proteins | sample AraplaMF_Col_mMF_FD_184258 | JGI IMG/M metagenome (GOLD analysis project Ga0209758, IMG submission 184258) | Arabidopsis root microbial communities from the University of North Carolina, USA - plate scrape MF_Col_mMF (SPAdes) (version 2) | ecosystem: Host-associated > Plants > Roots > Endosphere... | reverse complement strand
ACGCCGCGACCAGGCGCTGCTGCGGTTGCGCGGAGCGACGGTTGACACGGTTCTTCGCCTTGCCGCGGTCGAGGCGGCCGTCGCGGGCATCGGCGGCGCGGTGCTTGGTATTTTCCTCGGAGCTCTCGCCGGATACCTCATCCTCGGGGTGGCCCTCTTGCGCAGCGAAGCCATTGCCCTGCTCGGCACGGCGGCCGGGGCAGGAGCGGCGCTTTCTCTCGCGGCGATCCTGATTCCCACTTGGCGCGACGCGCGCGGCTCGACCGTTGCCGCCGCCCGCCGGTCAATCGGCAAGCACCGGACGCCGCTCTGGAGCCGCGGCTATGTCGATTTAGTGTTGCTCGTGCTAGCCGCCGCGTTCTACTGGCGGTCGGCGGCGAGTGGATACCAAGTTGTCCTCGCGCCCGAGGGCGTGGCAGCGACAGCGGTTGACTATACGGCCTTCCTGCCCCCCGTGCTCCTATGGAGCGGCCTGGCACTGCTTGCAGTGCGGCTGGTCCGAGCCAGCCTACAGCACGGCCGGTCGGTCATCGCCAGGGCGCTGCGACCTGTTGCCGGTTCTCTGGCGGATGTCATCGCCTCGACCTTCGGACGGCAAGGCCCGCGGCTGACCGCTGGCGTGGGCCTTGCGGCGCTTGCCTTCGCCTTCGCGACATCAACCGCCGTCTTCAACGCGACCTACGAGGCTCAGGCCCGGGTCGATGCCGAGCTCACCAACGGCGCCGACGTTACCGTCACGGGTACATCCGCTGAGCCCGCCTCCCAGGCGCTCGACCGTCTTTCCAAGCTGCCGGGCGTACTGGCCGTCCAGCCGATGCAACACCGATACGCTTATGTTGGGACGGACCTTCAGGATCTCTATGGCATCGATCCGACGCGCATCGGGACAGCCACGCCGATGTCCGACGCCTATTTCGCCAATGGTGCCGCCCGGGCGACGCTCGCCGATCTCGCGCAAATGCCCGATGGCGTGCTCGTATCGCAGGAAACCGTAAACGATTATCAACTCAATCGCGGCGACAGCATCAATCTTCGTTTGCAAAACGTGGCCGATCACCAATACCACATCGTGTCGTTTCATATCGTGGGCGTAGTGCGCGAATTCCCGACTGCGCCCAAGGATTCGTTTCTGGTCGCTAACGCAACTTACGTTGCACAACAGGCCGGTTCCACGGGAAGCGAGATTGTCCTGATTCGATCGAACGACGATCCGGCCCGAGTTGCCCGAACTGTCCGAAGCTCAATCGCGGATCTGCCAGCGCTCAAGGTGACCCAGATTGGTGATGCCGTCGCTTTGATCGGATCGAGTCTCACAGCGATCGACCTCGCCGGTTTGACGCGGCTTGAGCTGATCTTCGCGCTGGTCATGCTTGCCGCCTCGGGCGGATTGGTCCTTGGGCTGGGATTGGCAGACCGTGAACGCTCCTTCGCCATCCTCGTCGCGCTTGGTGCCAAGCCGCGGCAGCTTGGCGCCTTTGTTTGGAGCGAGGCTGGATTGGTGGTCGGCGGCGGCATGGTTCTCGGCCTCTTGGCCGGAGTGCTCATAGCCTATGTACTCGTCAAGTTGCTGACCGGGGTATTCGACCCGCCACCCGAGGCCCTTTCGTTGCCTTGGGGCTATCTCGCTGCCCTCGTCATCACCGCAACCAGCGCTGCTCTCCTGGCCGCGACGAGCGAGGCGATGCGCAGCCGGGCACACGTCACCGAGAAGTTGAGAGGCGAATAAGCATCGGCCGCGCCGGGCGCTGCCTTGCGAAAAATTCTACAGATTGAGGGCTGAAACCACGAAGGAGAAAGAAATGAAACGACAAATGCTTATGGCCGCAATACTGGCGCTGGGCCCGACGGGCACGGCATTCGCTGCCCAGACGTCCGGCACGATCACCGCAATCAGCAAGAAGGCCGATACGATCACGTTGTCGGACGGCAAGAACTATACCCTGCCCGAAGGGATCGAGGATACCAACCTTCGCGTTGGTGAGAAGGTTCAGCTAACCTTCGCGATCAAGGGCGGCAAGGCGGTCGTCTCCGACCTGACCCGGGAGAAGTGAGGCTTGCGGCGGCCGGCGACAACTCGGCCGCCGCTTTCGCGCGTGATTGCGACCGATTGATTACGTGTCGGCCCCACACCGGCATCGGCTCTAATTCTCCGCTAATAGTCTCTGCGTAGTTATTGTCGGTCAAAGGAAGTGCCAATGGGAAGGCGGCGAGCGCGCCGGGGCGTCAGCGAGGCGCAGTCGATCACCGCCGAAGGGCTATGCAGGCGTGGCGCGTTTCCAGAATTAAGGGATTTTTGAATGAGACAGATTTTTCTCGCCATCGCGCTCATTATTGCTCCGGTGACGGCTTTCACGGGTTTTGAACTCTATGCCAACAATGCGCCCGCCAAAACGAAGGACCTCGGTGATCTCTCATCGTTCAAGACCATCGTTGCCGACGTCCAGGCCCTCGCTTCCAAGGGGGATCTGACGGCGGCTGCAAAGCGGATCACGGACTACGAGACCGCCTGGGATCAAGCTGAGAGCGCAATCCGTCCGCTGAATCCGAACGACTGGAACCACATTGACGCTGCCTCTGATGCTGCGCTCAAGGCTTTACGCCAATCGGCCCCATCGGCCGACAACGTCAACAAGGCACTCGCCACCCTTATGGCGGTTCTCAATCATCCGGCCCAGCCATCTCAGTAGGCCGACGGCGAACCGTTGTTCCGCGCCCTTCGCACCGCCCGCGCCGCTTAACCGCGAGACGCTTTATCGCCCATTCAAGGATACTCGCAATGCCCGCTACGAGAGAAACCGCCAAAGCGTTTGTCTACAATCGCGTTCCTCGTGTCACGGCCGACTTCTGGCTCATCAAACTGATGGCCGTCACCATGGGCGAAACGGCGGCCGATTATCTCAACATGCAAATGGGCCTGGGACTGACGGCGACATCGCTGATCATGTCGGCAATTCTCGCCGGCGCACTGGTTTGGCAATTTGCCCAGAAGAAGTATGTTCCTGCCACCTATTGGCTTTCGGTGGTGCTGATCAGCATCGTTGGCACGTTGATTACCGACAATCTGGTCGACAACTTCAATGTACCGCTACTGGATACGACCATCGCATTCGCGATCGCCTTGGCGCTGACTTTCCTGCTCTGGTTCCAGACAGAGCGTACGCTTTCAATCCATTCCATATTCACCAATCGACGCGAGGGCTTCTATTGGCTCGCCATTCTGTTCACCTTTGCGCTCGGCACGGCGGCCGGCGATCTGGTCGCAGAGAAGTTCGCGCTTGGATATTTGGCGACCGGTATTCTGTTCGCGATGATTATCATCTCGCTCAGTGTCGGTTACTTCTTCCTCGATCTCAACCCGATACTCGGCTTCTGGCTGGTCTACATCCTGACCCGGCCTCTGGGAGCTTCGTTCGGGGATCTGATGTCTCAGCCCGCGCAATATGGCGGCCTCGGCCTCGGCACGATCATAACGAGTGCAATCTTTCTCGCCGCGATCGTCACGATCGTCGCCTTCATGAGCCTGCGGCACGGAGGCGACGAATTGGTCGCCGTCGGTCAAGATGGGGAGGTGCTGGCGGTGGGTGAAGGCAAAAAGCTGATTGCCGCCAACGACGAATTCTGAAGCGGTCGCCGGCGCATTCCGGGACATCACCCGACCGCGGCGACATTCCTTGCTGTCGCCGTTTTCGCGGCTGTCACTCTTGCTGAAATGTTTTTCATCCGAGCGCAGGCGGAGATCTAACCAATATCCTAAGCGTCAGTTGACTGATGCAGAATCGATGTAGAGCCTTCGGGGCTGCAAGGGTTGAAGTGGAGTGTGACAATGTATGAACTCGACGTAGCTGTAACACGCGCCATCAATGGATTAGCGGGACATAGCGCTGCGATCGACTACTTGATGGTCTGGGTCTCCGGTATCGGCGTTCCGGTCATGGTGATGGCGGTAGCCCTGCAATGGTGGCGCGGGTCTGATAGGACGCATATACGGCATGTCCTCGTGGCGGCGGGCTTCTCGTTCTTGCTGGGACTCGGCCTCAACCAACTCATTCTTCTCTTTATCCACCGGGCTCGTCCCTATGACAACGGCGTAACAGACCTATTGATCGAACGGAGCGCCGACTTTTCGTTTCCCTCCGATCATGCGACGGCGACCTTTGCGATTGCGGCCGCCTTTCTCCTTCACGGCGCCCGGCGCGCCGGATTTGCTTTCCTTGCGGCGGCCTGCCTTGTCACCTTCTCCCGCATCTATATCGGGACCCACTACGCCGGCGACGTCTTCGGCGGAGCACTGACGGGTGTCATCGCAGCACTCATAGTCCTTGCAATATATCGCGAAGGCACAAAAGCCGACCTCCTGATCACCCGAATTTTTTAGGCTACCGGTAATGCTCGCTTCGTTTCTCTCATCGGTGATCCATTGGCTGAGCGCGCATCCCCACACTGCCTACATCGCGGTGTTCCTGCTTGCACTCTCCGAGTCGATCCCAATCATGGGCGTCGTTGTTCCCGGCACGGCAGTCATAATTGCCTTAAGCGCGCTGGTGCCGAGTGGCGTTCTCGTCCTTTGGCCCTTGATGGCCGCAGCGATTTTTGGCGCGATCGTTGGAGACGGCTTATCATTCTGGCTCGGCCGTCGATACCATCGGGAGATTCTCGGCCTCTGGCCGCTGAAGCGATATCCGGAACTGGCCGAGCGTAGCGAGGCCTTCTTCAAGCGACACGGTGACAAGAGCGTGTTTATCGCTCGTTTTGCGCCTGGCGTTCGAGCATTCATCCCGCTTCTCGCGGGCATGCTCGGGATGTCCGTCAGGCGGTTCTATGCGGTCAACATCGCTTCGGCCCTGGTATGGGCACCGTCGCACATTCTACCTGGCGTTCTCGTCGGTGTAACGTTCGGTGCTCTGGGCTCTGCAGCAAAGCCGTTGGCAATCCTTTTAGTCATTCTGCTCGCAACTGGTTGGGTCACTTGGCGTCTTGGGCGATGGGTATTAAGGCGTGGTCTTCCCCTTCTGGAGGTTCTCGTCACACAGGCACGAAGGTGGGCTGAAACCCGAGACACGTGGCTCAGCCGGCGTGTCGGCGACCTGCTCGATCCGGCGCGCTCGGAAGCGCGGGTTCTCGCCATTATGCTTGGTCTACTCGGCGGGGCCGCCTGGTTGTTCTTCGCCATTCTCGAAGATGTGGTCAATGGTGATCCGTTGGTTGTCGCAGACTACGCCATTTACAACGCATTGCAGGAGGTTCGCACGCCACTAGGCGATACGATCATGGTTGCCATCACGGAGATTGGTGACACCAAAGTCGTGGTGATCGTCACTGCAGTCGTATTCCTATGGCTTGCTTGGAAGCGGGCTTGGCGCACGGCTGCCTTCTGGCTGGTTGCCGTCGGTGGCGCGTCGGCTCTCAATACAGTCATCAAGGTGACACTTCACAGAGCGAGACCGGATGAGCTGCTGTATGCCGGTTGGAGCGCATTTTCCTTTCCGAGCGGCCATAGCACGACGAACATGGTGCTCTATGGTTTTCTTGCATTTCTGATCGCCGGCGAATTTCGCCCAGCAGTGCGCGTCTTGATCGGCACGGGAGCCGCAGTTCTTATCTTTATGATCGCGTGCTCGCGTCTATACCTCGGTGCACATTGGTTTTCTGATGTGGCCGGCGGAGCGGCGGTTGGATCCGCATGGTTTATTCTGCTCGCCATCTTTTATCTGCGGCGTCCGGTCGAACGAATAGGATCTTCTGCGCTGCTTGTGACGGCGTCCGCAACCGTTATGCTCGCAGGCGGCGGCAACATCTATCGCAGCCACACCATGGATATTGAGCGGTACGCGGCCAAAAACGCGATACAGGCCCGGGCCCTTGCTGACTGGTGGACGACTGGTTGGCAGACCCTTCCGGACCGTCGGGTCGATCTCACCGGCGAAGTCGAAGAGCCGCTCGCATTCCAGTGGGCAGGTAGCGTGCAGGGTTTGCAGGATGTTTTGCAGCGAGACGGTTGGAGGCCATCTCTCCATTGGACGCCACTCACTGCACTTAAATGGCTTGCCGCGCCCACAGATACCACTATTCTTCCGGTGGTGCCTCATTTTGCGAGCGGCCGTCTACCGGATATAGCCTTCGTCCGGTCCTCAACCGCGCCGGCCCCATCAACCGCGCGGTTCGTTCTCCGTCTTTGGCGAACCGACATGAAGCTCGAGGATAGAGAGGAGACCCCGCTTTGGGTGGGTTCGATCAGCGACGAGCGGATCTACAGACCGTTGTCTCTGGTTACAACCGTCTCGACACAGCCTGACTTCACCGGGCCACGGGAAGCGCTGGCGCGATCGCTTCGAGAAGGACATCTCGTGTCGCGCGATGAAGTGGAGGCCGAGGGAGGATGGGACGGGCGTGTTCTGCTGGCTCGCCAGAGCGGATCTTCGCAAGAGGCGCCTGTTCGGTAGTTGGGGCAAGAGCAGTCTCCTCCGAACGACTTTATGACGCGTTCCTTGCGATGTGAAGCCGCAGTTGGCGACCGAAATCCGCCACCTGCAGCGGCTACCGCGACCTTTCGTGACCTGAGCCTTGATCGTCGCAATGATCTGCGACGAGGATCACTTCTCCTTCCACGAACCTGACGGTGGGGTTCAAGATCTTGCGAAAGCGCCCGTCCATGTGAAACCGCTCAGCAATGCCCTCGGATGCCCCAGCGTAACCGGGATATGATACTTCGGCCACGTGTGCGTAGTCTTTGGAGATTGGTCCCACCACCAAAGCTGCTCAGAAGGCCACTACGGTATTCTCGATGCCAACGAGTCAACAATGACCGCGACAATCCAAATCGCCGCGCCGACCCTGGCCATCGTGCCAGATCACCTTGATCAGACCGCCTTCCCGCCGCGGAACCAGAACAAATGGCCGCTATGCGGATCATGCTTCAGCGTCTCCTGCACCATCAGCGACAGGCCAGGAATTCCCCTCCACATGTCCGTACAGCCCGTCGTCAACCAGACCTTCACGCCACTGGGAGCCCGGATCATCGCCGCTCCACGACATCGAGAATGCGGCCAAGAGCTTCGGTATCGACATCACTGTCCACACGAATCCGCCGGCCGCTACCAAAGCTCGATCGTCACGATACTTGTCTTCTTGCGCGCCCGTGGTGCTGGTGTCGCTTCTACGGAATCAGGTGGTGGCAACGCCGCCACGACCTCAATCGGAATGAATGGAGGCACGGACGGCGCTGATACCTGGCAGAGCTCTTCCACCGGAATAACTGACTGACATGAATCCCGGGCGAGCGCGCTACATCCGAGACAACGGTTCCAGGCTCTAACGCCGCCGCTACCAACCGTTCTTTCTCTTCGCGAGACCAATGCCGGCGACGCTCGACCGACGTGATCACCTCAATATGCTGCTTTGTCATAGGACTATTCCCAGTGCTGCCACCAGGACTTCCAATGTTCGGCTTCACATCACAAGACGGCCGTCACCGTGGGGATATCTAGTGCAAGCCCGACGAGCCATTTATCTTCCAAGTCCCATCTGCTGGACAAGCGACGCCGTTGAACCGAGTCACGCCCTCAAGACTTTGCTTGCTTGTGACGAAGTCGCGGCATCCGTTTGGATTGTTTGTACCCGGCCGGACCTGCTCGATCACCCCGGCGCTGCCGGTTGACGGGTTGGCCCACGCTAGCGGATCAGAACCGACCGTTGCCCGTCCCACGGTTTCCGCAATCACCGTTTGGTCAGTGATCGGAGCTGCTGCCGTCGCAGCGACCGGAGCAACTGTGGACGTCTGAAGCGGCTCCGGATGTGAGCAAGCGGCAAGCACCAGCGCGGGGGACACGATGGCAATCACGATCAGTTTTGAAAGCATAAAGTGATAAACCAGCCTTTCGGACGCTGCATATGACATCGCATTGTGACCAGATGCGGGCGCGATTGACTGCTCATTTCGCCGGACAACAGAGAAACTTTCGAAAAATACGGCTCGGATTCTCAAAGACCCAATAGGCTGGGCTCGCAAATTGCGCATCTTCAGGAAATCGGTCGCGGTGCGCCAATGACTACCGCCATTTCTCCGTGAGAAATCCTGACGATCCGTGGACGGGGTCGTGTGGGGCAGGGGTATTGACGAGATTTTTGCCAGCGTTTCGCTTGAAGGAGCGGACGTCTGAATTTCGGCACGCTGTCCCTTAGGATAAGCGCGTATCACTTGGAAGTCCGACGTGCAGCCGAGATTTCGGTGCCCTGTCCCGGCTGGAAGTAGCATCAGGCGGCCCGTTACAGTATCGCGCGGGCTTACCGTGCCAGCGCATGCGCCGCACCGCAGCTGTCGGCAATCGCGACCCGCGCGGTCAGCCCCTTGGCACGGAAGCGATTGACGATGCCGAATGGCATCAGATCCTCGCCGCCCGATGTGACCGCAACCGGTTACCCTTGAATACCCAAAACCTCGTTCGGCGACCCGTCAGCGTGATAATATGAAGTCCTCCCGAACTACGAGGAACCCAAACCCGAGCCGATGTCTGGTGACCCGAGGATAAGGCCAATCTGACCACAATGGCCACCATGGCAAGCAAGATGACGACAACGGGAAACGCGACGCTAGACGACTTATCTTCATGGTAGATCATTGACTACTCCTGCTGGCCCGGCGGCGCGCGAGACGCCGCCGGGATATGCCTGCCAGGCCTCGATGATGTAGACAATCGTAGGAGCATCGGGATCGACGATGACGATCCGGCCACTCGCGAGGATGAAGAAGCGGTAGCTTTCATACTGCGGAACGATCTTCACCAGCGTGGCGGCAGTGGTTCGAGACGAGCCTTCTTCGGGATCTTCGTTCCGACGGAGACCGTGAAAGTCACTTTCTTCACCGGCGCAACCTGGACCTCCTTCACCAATGTGCGAATTTCGGTCTGCTGCTCGACGGAAATGTTGACGTTGGTCTTGGTGTTGGACGTCCGGAAGAGCTCTTGTTCGTCGTCGAAGAGTTCTGATCGGTCGACTGTTTCGACGCATCGCCGCTTTGCGTTGTGGCGGCGTTGCCCGAGCCCTCTGCAGGCTTGGCATTTTGCGTGCTGCTCTTCGTGCCTGAGGTGGCCGAGCCGCTTGTATCGCTGCCGCCGGTGGCGACCGGCTTCTGTTCGGTCGTCGTGGGTCTCGCACATAGGGAACGGAGGCGTGGAACGATCGAATTTTGGACAGGAGGCCGCGCAGAGCGTTACCGAAGGCGATAGTGTGAAGGAACAACTAAAAACTTTGCCTCTGCGCGGCTAACCCCTCGGGGGGGTGGATCGCAAGAGTTTAGGGGCGGCTGACCCGCAGACTGGGTCTCTTTCTCCCGCGATCCGACTTCCAAACTGCGCGCGCGCGATAGCGGTTCCTGTGCTATTCCGGACAAACCATCGGCGCGCGGTGGTGCTACAGTTATTTATTCAACTAAAAATTTCCTTCTTTCATTTTGCTCCAAAACCATAAATTGACTATGATTTCGAGTAGTATTTCATACAGTGCTATTCGGCCGTTCAGCGATCATTGCTTACCCCAAGCATTGGGTCTCCTGTACGTTGGGCGGCCCCTGACGATTTCCATTGCCATCAGTCAAACCAGTCGTTCCTCTGCTTTGGGTTCCGCGTCCGGGCGAATCCTCCCAGACGCAGCGTCTTTGATGCACTTGGCAGTGGCCTTTGTTCATCCGTGGTTCATTCGGTGGGTGGCACCGTTCGCGCTGTAAATTAACCAGGGAGAGTGTCATGGGTTTCGTTGCATCGACCAAGTCATATAACACCACGCACAAACTGCTTCTCTCCGCCGCTGGCTCGGTGTTTGCTGCATTCCTCATGTCGTCGCCGGCGCATGCGTTGACGATGAAAGAATGCAGCACCAAATACCAGACCGCCAAGGCCGACGGCTCCGCCAAGGACGTGAAGTGGAACGATTTCCGCGCAAAGTTCTGTGGCGCCGACGCTGCTGCTGCCGACAAGGCTGACGAAGCGGACGTCACCGCTACGAGCGAGAAGGAACCGGCAAAGCCAACCACTGCGGCGCCGAAGAGCGTCAAGTTCCCGAAGGCGATCGACAAGAAATATTCGAGTGAGACGGCCGGTAAGGCCCGCCTGCACACCTGCGTCGACGCCTACCATGCGGCCAAGGATGCCGGCACCCTGGGCGACCTGAAGTGGATCCAGAAGGGTGGCGGCTATTGGAGCCTCTGCAACACGAGCATCAAGGCTGCTGGCTGAGTTCAGGCGCTTTTTCCCGTTACGTTAGAAGCCAGGTGGCACGTAAGCCGCCTGGGTGACGAAAACCAAAACAAGCGCTATTCCACCGTAAACGTTCCGGCCCCCTTGGAGTATTTCTTACCTCCAAGCGAATTGATCGTTGCACATTTTTCCTTACCGAACTTCTCGCACATCTTATTATCTTTGATGCTCCATGTGCCCTTGTAGGTGACCTTGTCCCCGTCGACAGTCGCTTCAATCGTTCCGTCTGATTTATAAGTTGTGACGCCCGATTGCGTCTTTGACTTCCAGTGAATTGGGTGGCCGACTAACTCGCTTTTCAACTGCTCGGCCGTCATGGTTGCGGCAGATGCACCAGATGCGAAGGCAAACATAATGAGGCCAGAAACCGTGATCGCTTTCATCGTTCACTCCCTTCTCCTTAAGCGAAGATTGTAACCGCGTTAGAGCACGGCGAATATCTATACAAAATGCTTATCTCGGCATTCAAACCTGCTGGAGCCCGCCGGCTGCGGATCGAGGCCAGCGACTGCTTCGCTAATATGCCACGGCCGCATGAGCAGAACGAGTTCCATAAATTGCTGTTATCCCACGCGATCGAAACAACGTGGTCGCTGGTTCAGATCCGTTCAAGGCGACCGACCTGCGCTCGGAAAGGATCATCGCCTTCAATCCCAAAAACCTCTCCTATACCGAGCGGTACTTCAACGAGAAGTTCGAGGAATACGATCTGACCCGCAACATCGCCTATAGCTGTGACGATACCTATTCGCTGGTGTCGCTCGTCTCAACCGGCCTTGGCATCGGCTTTGCGCTGGAATGGACCGAGGGTCTGCCGAACCGGGCCTTCGAGCTGAAGGCGGTCAGGGGCATCGACTTCAGGATCGGAATTGGGGTTGCCTGAGCAAGGACGACCCAACCGCCTCGCGCGACGACATCGTCGATATCGCCCGGTCGCTGGCACGGCCGGGCCGGTAAGCGATCTGCGCTGCGGTTCATCGGCGATGTCAGCGATGTGCAGATCTGCCACTTCCGCCGCCGTCAAAACCTCCTACTAACATTGGGGCCATCGCGTCCTGCCCCGGCTTTGGTCGTGCCAGGCTCGCACCGCCGGCAACGGCTTTGCCGTCTCCACTTGAACCGCGCATCTCTGTCCGCAGGTAGCCGAGGAATGCGTATTTGGTATGGAAGCACGACTAAGAACTGCCTCGAGATCGAGCAGTCATTCGTGCGATTTGGGAAGATTTGAGTAAGCGAGCCGTCATACCCGCGCTGATAGAAGGCTTGGGGCACTCCATTTGGAAAGCATCTCAACTGATCGACCGGGCCGGCCGAAGAGATAGCCTTGTCCCGTTTCGCATCCGAGCCGATACAGCGCTTCGGCCTCCTGCTCGGTTTCGATGCCTTCTGCAACGACTTGCAGGTTCAATCCCCGTGCCAGCGAAACGATGGCCCGCACGATCTCGAACACACTCGGATTTCCATTCATTCGCCTGACGAAGGACTGGTCGATCTTGAGCTTGTCGAGAGGAAGATCGGCAAGATAACTCATAGACGAGTAGCCTGTCCCGAAGTCGTCCAAGGCTATGCCGACCCCTGTTTCGCGAAGCGCGCGCATCTTCGACAGCGAGGGCCCGCCATGGTCGAGGAAAGCGGACTCCGTCAACTCGATGCACAAGCGGGAAGGGGGAAGTTTGCTAGAAGACAACGCGTTCCTCACGTCTAGTTCGATGTCGGATCGATCGAACTGAATTGCAGAAACGTTGACAGCGATACTGAGCTCCGCGGGCCATACGGCCGCCTCGGTGCAAGCTTCTAACAGCGTCCAGCGGCCGATCTCGCAGATCAAGCCAGAGGATTCGGCGATAGGGATGAATTCGGCGGGAGATATCAATCCGAATTCCGGGTGGTCCCATCGGATCAAAGCCTCGGCACCGACAAGGCGCCCACTCTTGAATTCGACCTGCGGCTGGAACAGCAGGAAGAACTGCCGGTTCTGGAGAGCATCGCGCATGTCGCGTTCCAACCGGCGCGACCGAGCCTGGCGAACAGCCGTGGTGGGATCGAAAGAGAACCATTGTCGGCCGGGCATGCCCTTCGCGGCATCCAGCGCGGATTCAGCGGCGGTTGGGAGGGCGCCCGGGGCCGCGTCCCCCGAACTTGCTATTCCAACGCGAACCGCGATCGGCACGGCCACGCCGCGGATGAGGACTGGCTGCTCGATCAGCCGCAAAAGACCCTCAGCAAAATCTTCGACCGACTGTCCGTCTGTCGCGGCGGCGATACCAAAGTGGTCACCGTCCAGCCTTGCCACCAAATCACCGGCGAACGCGTTCTCCAGCCTGATCGCCACGGCTTTCAAAAGTTCATCCCCAACGTCGCGCCCAAGCGTCGCGCAAAGCGATGAAAAGCGCTCGATATCCAGCACCGAGACGATGACCTCGCCGTCATGGGCGGTCAGTTGAGACACGAACTCTCGGCGGTTGAGCAGCCCGGTGAGTTCGTCCCGCTCGGACAGCATCCTCAGGCGCTTCTCGTAATCATGCCGTGTGGTGATGTCGCGTATGATGAGGCAACCCGCAAACAACGACCGCGCGTCGGTCGGGTGCCCATCCGGCTCTTCGATGGGCGAAATCGTGACGGACGCCTCATAGTAAGCGGTCCGCGAACCCGGATTGGCGGTGAAGTCTACGCGGGCCGCGTGCACCTTGTCCGGTTCGGCATCGTATTGCAAAACCAGCCTCCGCACGACGTCAATGATCGCGGCGTCGGTGGTGGCGAGAAGGGAAGTACCAATGTCCACGCGCAGGACGACCTTCGCGGATTCGCTCGCCTCGATGATCCGCAGATCGCTATCGAATGCAACCACCGCGTCCGAACTGTCGGCAATGATCCGTCTCATCAGGTGCCTGGCGTTTCGAGCCTCCGTGTTGGCGATGCCGATAAGCAATCTGCCGAGGTCGACGCGTTCGTTCAGGGCCAGGATCCACGCGAGCACCAGCGTCGACCACGGCACTGCGGTTCCGATCAGGATCCCATAACGCGCCTGTAGCAGGAAAGCGCCCATCTCGCCGATAATGATGATGGTTAGCCCAACTGCCATTATCGTAATAATTCCAGCTGAACGCCAGCGGATCACGCCGAAGACCAGCAAGGCCCCAAACATGAGTTCCGGCAGACGCTGGTCGAGCGTCCGCAAAAAGCGCTTCTGGAGAAGGGTTTCCGCGGCAAGCACGTGAAAGAGCGGACCGGCGATAGCGCCGTACACAGGAACGGCGAAGATGTCCTTGAGTTCGGCGGCGGATGCACCCACCACCACCGAGCGGCCTCTGATCGCGTCGGCCGGCACCGTCCCATTCAGCACGTCGGACAATGAGAACGTCGGAACGGTGTCGAGTCTTATCGAGTAGTCGACCAGCAGGGAACCGGAACTGCTGTCGATCCCACCAAGGGCTGATGCAGCGGACTGGGTAGGATCCCCATAGAGCTGGCTTCCCAAATCGAACCGGCGAACGATCCCGTCTTCATCCAACGCAACGTTTGCGAATACGGGCCAGGCCTTCTGAAGAAGCTGCGGGATTGGCCTCGTTACCACCGTCTCGGACGATGATGCCATTTCCTGCTGCCGGAAGACCGGCAAGAGAACACCGCCTCCAGATCTTTCCAGCGCTGCCGCTAGAAGTTCATCCTCCCGCTTGCTCGAGAAGGCACTGAAGTCAACGTCGAGGAAAACATCCTTGACGCCAAAGGCGACCAGCTTGTCGAGCAGTGTTGCGTAGATACTCCGCTGCCACGGCCATGTCCCGACGGCATCCAGAGAACGCTTGTCGATCGCGACGATGACAATGTTCCCAGTCGCGGTGCGAGGAGCCCATTCGAACCGCTTGGCGAAAAGGCCATTATCGAACCCCTGCATGATGCGGAAGCCGGCGAGGGGAAGCGCAAGCATGGCGGCGATTAGAAGAACACGAATTGTGATCGTGTTGATAATGCTGGAGAGGTTGGTCCCGGCCGCCCTAGTCCTTCGTCTCACTTGTCCTTGTCCTTGCCCTTGCCACTTCCGCCGGAATTGCCGCCGCTATGGTTGTCGCCCTTCCCGCTGCTGCCGTTGCCATTACCACCAGAATTGCCGTTGCCGCTTCCACTGTTCCCGTTTCCGCCGGCGCCGTTACTATTGCCGGCGCCGTTGCCATTCCCATTATTACCGTGGCCCCCGGAATTGCCATTCCCGCTTCCGCCGGAATTCCCATTACCTTTGTCGCCGCCGTTGCTCTTACCGCTGCCGCCACTCTTACCGTTATCGTCGTTCGTACTGGAATTAACGCCCTTGCTGGCTGGCGAAGACTTACTCTTGTCGTTGGACGCGTCGGTGGTGCCTGCGAGCTTGGTGGTGCCAACGGCTGGAACCATGGCGATCGATGGAACAACCGATCTGATCTGTGGCTTTGTGATTTCGCCCGCGACCGCCATACCGGCTTTGCTGTCAACGCTGGCTTCCTGACCCGGCCCCACATTCGACTGCTGGCCGCTTGCGAAGGAAGTGACCTGGACCAGGCCGCGATCCACGGAGACGGATGCCTTCGTCTTTGCGACTGTCACGTGGAAGACCGTTCCTTTCACGACGGCCGCGAGATAAGGGGTCTGAACGGTTGTATGAGGCTGACTTCGCTTTTCGATTTCAAGATCGAGCGACCCGATCTGCTGGACGATCTGGGTTGTCCTGGAAAAAAATCCGTTGGTGGTGATCGAGGCAAGACTGTTCGGCTGGAATGTGATGCTCTCGACGCCTCTGCCAAGCTGAACCCGCCCACGCGGGCCAGTCGAAACCCACGCTCGGTTGGGGACCACGTCGCCAGCCCGCAGGCCGAGCCAGTTTGTCCGGTCGACGGAATACTTTACTTGATCCGTCGCCTTTACGACCTGCCAGTCATCAGCGGCCGCCAACGCGGCTGCCGGCACCAAGATGAATGTCAGAACCAGAACCCGAAATATTGTCAACATGAATGCCATCCCTCGACGTCCGGAAGAGTGAAGCATCTTCTGATTAATAATGATTATAAGAAGGGATGCGGGATGGAGCCTGAGAACGCTTTCCAAGCGTCCGTGCGCAAGGACAGTTTATGGACAACCCTCTCCACTTACGCCTCCGGACTCTCTCGCCGAGGTTAGGGAATAATAGCTGGCTGAGCCGCGCTTGCTAGCCGAACACGTGCTGGGCCGCAACTGTCGTTCCCTCAAGGTCGGGCTTACATCGCCGACAAAACGGAAGTGGGCGTGACATTCAAGCATACCCGCAGCCATTCCGTGTGGCGGAGGAACCATATCTTATCGGTGGCGTTTACCGGGACACTCAAAATCCTGGGAGGATAACAACATGAAAACACTGGTCATCTCTGCGGCAGCGCTGTTTCTGTCACTCGGAGGCGCGGCGGTCGCGCAGACGACGACGGTCGTCGTTCCTGGCGAGGTCAGGACCTATGTCGAAAAACAGGAAACGCCATCCGTCACCTTTGAAGGTGACGTCGCAGTCGGTACGGCATTTCCTGACACGGTCGAGATCCACAAGATTCCCGATCAACCTGATTACGGCTATGTAGTCGTCAACAAAAAACGTGTGCTCGTCAATCCGAAGACCCGCACGGTGATCGAGGTCATCAAATAAATTGAATGCATCGCGGGCCTGCTTCCAAGGCCCGCGATTCCTCTACCATTCCTCCTCCGTCCGCATCAGGGGCCGTTCGCTCGGCGAGCGAGGGCTGAATTCAGCTTGGCATCTACCGCAGCCAGCCGTATCAGATGACGTCGTAATCGCGGGGTCTCCTTTGGGCATTCGAGACACGAAGGAGCAATATGATCGTCGAATTTCAACCTCTTCATTCGCGGCTGGTCTTCACGGTTTGCTGTGGTCGTCCCGAGACGAAGACAGTGTTGTATTCCGCGCAGACCCTTCTCGAGAACAAGCCGAACCACGAAACGCGGGTCGCTTCGGAAAATCACCCCAATGGTCACGAGTGACAGATAGGTTCTCCGAGCTTGTCGAAATTCCCAAAACGCATACTTCTGCGTGGCGTCGATTGCACTTCCGATCGCGTATCGGGGGAGCTGCGGGTTTGCTGCCAGGGAACGCCTGACGACTTCCAGAGCACTTTTGCCCATTCGCAGGTGATCGGAAGACATGCTGCCTGGATGCTTTCGATATCCCACCAGCCGTTCGGGAACGACTTCGATGAAGTAGCGTGCGGCTAGCTTGAGCTCGAAATCGAGGTCTTCGCAGCCTCCAATGCCGACTGCTGCATATGAGCTGTCAAACCCACCTATCGCAAGGGCGGCGTTCCGCCGGACGAGCAGCGCGCTTCCGTTCCCTACATACTTAACATTCAGATGCCGGGCATAGATATATCCTCTTGCGACATCGGAACTGCCAGGGCGAATGATCTCCTCGTCCTCGTTAATGATGTAATGCAGCGTGTAAACCGCAGCCCAGTGCGAGGACAGCCGCTTGAGAGCGTTCACCTGCTTTTCGATTTTCGTTGGGTGCCAGAGATCGTCCGCATCAAGGAATGCCACGAATCGACCTGATGATGCCTCGATCCCAGTATTCCTTGCGGCGGCGACACCGCGGTTGGGTGTGGACAGCAAGTGGATTCGTGGGTCTGACGTCGCTATCTGCTCGACGAGTTTTGCCGTGTCGTCCGTGGAACCGTCGTTGACAACGACAATCTCAAGGGCGGCGTAGGTCTGCCGCATAGCGGACCGAAGCGTGCGCTCAATGTAAGTGGAAGCATTGAATGCCGGGATGACTACCGAGACCAGAGGCTGGTCAGAATGAAATGTGTCTGGTCGATCTTCATCTTTATATGAAAGCATTGCAGATCTCTCGCCACGTCAATCACAAAGATACTTTCGTACAGGTGAAGGGACTGCTTTTTGATTTCTGCCGTTTTCGTACATTCAATTCGGAGCGGGCAAATCCCAGCCGCCGACCTTGTTGGAAGATTGCCTTCAACAAAGCCTACACTCTAACTTTGTTCTGCGGGCGCAAACGGACTTTGGTCCGACGTAGGCCCTCTACTTTCGTAGAAGAGGGTATATCATCCGCACGCCGGCGAAACCTGGAGTTCAGGCCAGGCGTCAAGAGCTGGTCCTCCGACACTTCGTTCACGCGGGTCGCGCACAGGGCCGGCGCCCGATCGCAGTGAGGCTCCGGAGCTCGGACCTTAGTTGGGGACGTATGAGACTGAAGTCCTACGCGTGGAACCGCCTGTGGTGGCGAGTGTTTTCGGTTGGCGACGCCAGAGAGCGCCGCGCCGATTTTGTAGCCGCCCTGGAGACGAGACATGCGCCTGCTCATCGTCGAAGACGAACCGAGTATCGCCCTGGTGATCGAGGACGTCGCGATCGACGCCGGATTCGAAATCACTGGCATCGCGGGGAACATGTCAGAGGCTCTGGAGCTCGGCTCAGAAGCAGACATCGCCATCATCGACGTCCGGCTTGGGGATGGACTGACTGGGCCGTCCATTGCCCGCGCCCTCTTTTCCGGATTCGGACTTGGGGTGGTGTATTTCACCGTGAACCCCGGTCTTATCGTAAGCTCGGAGGGGCGAGCCAAACCGGCGAGCCCCGAACGAATCGTGGACGCTTTGTCCATAGCGGCCAAGAACGCTCGCGCAGGAACGCATCGCGTCGCGAGCCGGCCCGCCTTCCACTGAGCGCTTGAGGCGCCTTTGATCGGGCGGCTCCACTGTACGATCGGGAACACCCACTGCTCTGATCGGGACCTATGTCGGTCGTTGTTCGAAACGGCCGCCGATCTTCGATGCATCCTTCGAAAGTCTCGTGTACGGATGCACCAGCTTCGTCACAATCGGGGCCCGAGGCCGAAGCGTGCGAAGGTACGAAAACCGGTTCAGCGAAGGCTATCGCATGGTTTGCAGGCGGCGATCGCTACGCAGAAGCTTCAGCCAGGCCTGCGACACTTTCTCCGCGCCTGTGCCCCCGATATGGCAATCGTCGTAGCGGTCATCTGGATCGAGTAGCACGTCGGTATTGACGCCCTCTCGGATACCGTGGCCGCTTTTTGACAGCGCCAGTTGCGCCCGCACTATCGCATTGTCTGGAATATGCTCCTTGAAACCGCCGTTGCTCGGTTCGAGGCATTTCGATGCGATCGAAATGTAAACGGGTGCTTCGACGCCGTGCTGACGCAACGTGTCGACCATCGATATGAAATGTTCCTGATAGGTCTCCGCAGTGGTGCCGATAACGAGGTCCTTCTCCCCTTGCACCCAGAGGACGCTCGTTATCCGATAATCCGAATCCTGAAGCTGTTTCACTGTATCGACCAGCACAGGATTGAGGTCACCGCCTGTCGCCCATCGTGTTACCTCGGATCCGGAATATGCGAGAGGTACGAGGATGACGCTGTCATATTGTCCCGATGCGATCAATTGGTTCGCAAGAAGGGTCCAATACTCTCCCTTGGTATCGGTCGATCCAAGAAGGGGCGACGCCGCGATGAAGCACCGTTTATCAAAGGCATTTACGACGCGAGCGCCATAATCTGACCTGTGCCGTTGTCCACCGTCGTTGGCCGCGTTCGATTGGCCAAGTATGAGTAAGACAGCAGTTCGGTCAGTTTGCGTCGGGCAGGTCACAAGCGTTTTTGATTCATCCGCGATCAGTCGTTCCTTGGCGTCGAAAGCATAACGGCTTGGAGCCGCCGCCCTCTCTCCGCCAGCCATTTTCCTCAGCGCGGAAAGTTGTGGCCAAGGAAAGATCTCATGTCTCGCGCTCATGCCGCCGAGCAAGTACATGGCGATCAAGGCGGCCAGGCCGGCTGCCATTGTTTTGAGCATGTCGTTGCCTTTCAAACATTATCCGATGAGATCGAGCCCATCGGACCGATAAAGGCTATCCGGCCATGAAGGTTCCTTTGCACAGTGGAAGCCGCGAGCGGCAAAATCACGATATAACGCAGGCCTAACTAAAAGTGTTCAGTCGCTCATAGAGTGTCTCTAGACGTTTCCCAAACGCTTGCCATGTCTATGCCGAATAGCCAGTCGATGGACCGCAGATGGCTTTTCTTCAGCCCGAGGAGATGGAGAGTGCAGCTTGACAGCCATTACGATCGCCATCGCGGACGACCACCCTCTTTTTCGAGAAGGGGTGAGCCGCAGTCTGTCCGAAATTGATGATTTCGTCGTTATAGGCGAAGGGGCGAGCGCCGATGACGCGACCACGCTGGCGACGTCGCACAGGCCCGACGTCCTTCTGCTCGACGTGTCCATGCCCGGAGGAGGAATCGACGCGATTTCCGATATCCTGGCACGAAGCCCACAGACAAAGGTCCTGATGCTGACCGCCTCGGAGGACGTCGACTCTGTTGTCGCGGCACTACGACGGGGCGCAGCCGGATACATCGTCAAGGGTATCGGATCACGCGGACTTGCTGAGGCCATTCGAACGGTCGTCGGAGGCTCGAGGTACATCTCGCCGAGCATGCGCGCCAAGGTCGAAAAAACCCTTCTCGACAGACCGGCTTCACTGACGCCCCGCGAAACCGAGGTGATAGAACTGGTCGCCGGCGGACTTACCAACAAGCAAATCGCGCGCCGTCTGGACCTCCAGGAGAAAACGATCAAGCATCACATGACCGAAATACTCTCCAAGCTTGGCGCCACCAATCGAACGGAAGCAGCAATCAGATGGCGCCAGGGCGCCTAGGCGGAGATAGCGCAGCGACGGCGCCGAAGGCGCACGGGCTGATCGCCAAGGATTCGAGGTCGCCGCCCGTTCGGGATTTCTATCGTCTTCACCAAACGCAAGAGCATTCCGCATCCATCGCGGCGTTGGAGAGTCGTCAGGGAGGTTCTGACTGGAGTTGGGCAACGTGCTTGAACCTCCCTGACACCCTCGCAAGATTACGAGCCTGACGTCCTTGCAAGGATCAGGAGAATCTAAGCCGGATCGTGCCGAGGGAAAGCCGGACTTAAGTCCGGCTGGTGATGTCAGGGCACGCCGCTCATATCTAATGCGAGGTAATGTGTACGTCCGTGGAGGGGCGGAACAGGAGGAGAATATGAAGTTTGGCCCCGATAACTACAATCACGAAGAGCGCTGCTCGCAAGGCCACAGTTCGGCGTCCACGATCGCCACAATCGAAGCGGCCCTTTCCGCCGATCCGGATATCGACAGCAGTGCCATCGAGATCAGGATGCTCGGCCCTGTCGTCCTGCTCGAAGGCTTTATAACCAAGGCCGTGGACCGCGACAAAGCCATCTCGCTTGCTGCGATGATCGTCGGGTGGGAGAACGTCCAGGACCGGATGCTGAGCCGTTTTCCCACGCAGTAGACAGCCGAATTCTGCGGCTCGGACCAAGGTCTGACCAAGCCCCGGCATGAGGTCCTACTTCTGGAACACTTCCTCCATCTTCCGGTTTGTCTCCGCAGCGGAACCAACCGCATCCAAGGAGGAAAACAGATGAATATCAAAGTCGTAGGAATCGCCGCAGGCATCTTGTTGGCATCGACCTCTGCCTTTGCGCAGTCTTCGACGGTGACAGGAGCAGTAGGCGGTGCTGCAACAGGTGCGATTGTCGGCGGCCCGGTCGGTGCTGCTGTCGGCGGCATCGTCGGCGGCGTGGCGGGTAGCGTCATCGATCCGCCGCCGCAGCAGGTGGTGACCTATGTTCAGCAGGCTCCTGCCCCGACCACGCGCGTCGTGGTGAAGGAGAAGGTCGTGGTCGGGCAGCCCCTGCCGGAGACCGTGGTCGTCACGCCAATTCCCGACGACCCGAAATATGCATACGCGATCGTCAACGATCAGCGTGTGATCGTCGAACCTTCCTCCCGGAAGGTCATCCAGGTCATTCAGTGACCACGTGCGGCTGAAGCCGCCCCCTATCGCCAATCAGGGCACGCATGCGGCGCATGAAAATGCGGGGCGGCATCGCGTGCCCGACACCTCGGAGATTGATCATGAAAAGCAACCATCTCACCATGCTCGTAGCAGCGCTGTCACTCAGCGTATCGCCGCTTGCAACACTGCCCGCGGCGGCCCAGCAGGACACCAAGAGCGGCGGCCAGGCCCAATCCGGTTCCCAGACGGGGACTGGCGCCGGTTCGCAGTCCGGCTCCAGCGCCACCGGAACCGGCACCGACTGCACCCCCGACGCTTCGGGAGCCTGCCCGCAAGGCAAGGGCCAGTCGACGCAGCAAAAATCCGGCCAGGGCTCGGATATGAAAAAGAGCGCCGAGCAGCCTTCCAAGGACAAGTCTTCGACGAGTGGAACGGCCTCCGGCAAGGCCTCGACAGAAGTCAAACCCGGATCGCAAGACGCCGGCGCCACGACCGAACAGAAGCCCGCCGCGAAGTCCGGCAGCACCGATACAAGCGGTTCGGCCACCTCAGGCACGAAGAGCAGCACCGAAACCAAGCCTGCTGAGGGCACGAAGAGCGGCACCACCATGCAGAGCGGTGATGCATCAAAACCGTCGACCGATCAGAACTCTTCGACGACGAACAAAAGCTCTTCCGAAACCAACGTCAACAACAACACCACGACGAACAATCAGACGTCCAACACCAAGACCGACGTCAACATTTCCGTCGAGCAGCAGACCGAAATTCGCACAGTGGTGAAGGAGGTCCATGTCGAGCCCGTGAAGGAAGTGAATTTCACGGTCTCCGTCGGAACGAAGATCCCGAAGAAGGTTCGTCTCGAACCGCTGCCGCCACGCATCGTGAAGATCGTTCCGCAGTATGAAAGCTACCGCTTCTTTATCCTTGCAGACGGCCGGATCGTCATCGTCGATCCCGATGCCCTTACGATCGTCTACATCATCGAGGCTTAACAGGCATGTCCCGGCGGCGCAAAGACGCCGCCGGTCCCACCGGGAGTGATCAATGATCTACCATGAAGATAAGTCGTCCGGCGTCACGTTTCCCGTCGTCGTCATCCTGATTGCTATGGTCGCCATTGTCGGTAGCCTGGCGCTATCCTCGGGCCACCAGACATCGGCTCGGGTTTGGGTTCCTGGTAGTTCGGTAGGATCGTCATCTGAATCGTCTCGCTGACGTTGCTCAGGGTCTCTTAGCTGGGAGCCTCCGTCGGGACCTATCTCGTCGACTTCGTCGTCGCCGGCATCGACGACCGCACCTTTGTAGTCGATGTAAGCCCACGATTTTGACCGGTCACCGGATTGGACCGGACTGCCTGCCGGCCGCGCACGGCCACCGACCGTCGCCATAGACCGGCGGCCGAGGACGAGGCTCCGGCGAGGATCACTCCGGGTAACGCCCCGCTGCAGCACCGCGACGTTGCAGGGCCACTACCGAATCCGATTTCGCGACTGGTCGCCGCTGCAGAGGCGAGCCGGTCGCGGCTTAGGTTCATTCACCTTGCTGCCCATCTCGAGATGACCCGGATTCTCGACGCCAGCCAGATCGCCACCTATGCCAAGGTCCGCGGCTATTCGAATAGACCTCGGTATCTCGTCGTGCTCACAGGTCGGACGCTGGCGAAAACTCCAACGCAAACCGCGTGCCTCGGGAGAGGCTCACCCACTTCGGTTCGCCGCCAAGCTGCCTGCTGATCGAGGTGATCAGCCTGACGCCAAGGCTGCTCGTGGTGGACGGGTCGAAATCGGCAGGCAGACCTTTGCCATCGTCGTCGACGGAAAGTCGCAGCGTGCCATCGCCCGAGGCCGCGACCGCGACTTCAATCGTTCCGGTCGCGCCCTCGTCGAAGGCGTATTTCATCGCGTTCGTCGTAAGTTCGTTCACGAGAAGACCGACGTTCACCGCCTGCTCTGTCAACACCGTGACGCTGTCCACTCGGCATGAGATCGTCACGCCGGAGGACGCTGCCATGACTTGCTCGCAAAGCTCGTGCAGAAATTTGTCCAGGTCGACTGTTCGCACTGCCTTGCTGCGCCACAGGCGGTCGTGCAGGGACGCAATCGTCTGGACGCGCTGACCTGCTTCCTGCAGGGCTCTAGCCGCCTCGTCGTTCCCGGTTGACCTGGCCTGCATAGACAGGAGGCTCGCCACGATGCTCAGGGAGTTCTTGACGCGGTGGCTCGCTTCCAAGGTCAGCACCTCCTGATGTCTGATCGACTCCCGAAGCCGTGCCTCCCGCTCTGCCCGTTGCATTGCGACCCCGAGCATGGAGGCGAAGCTTTCAAGGAAAGCAACGTCCGACTCGTCGAACTGGCCCTCGCCGGGCGTGTCCACTTCGAGGACGCCGTAGCGCCGCTCCTCGCAACGGATAATCACGTTTAAAGCGCGCTTGATACCATGTTCCACGAGTAGCGCCGGCGTTCGAAATCTCTCCTCGTTCGAGAGGTGGTTCGAGATCACCGCCTTCTCGGTATGAAAAGCATAACCCGCCGGGCTTTCCATATCGTCGCCCACCGTCGCATGTCCGACTACGCCGGGCCCCCAGCCGACGCCTGCGGCGACCAGGAAGCCGGAGCCGTCGCCCAAATGCCGCAGATACTTTGCGAAGGTTGCATCGAGTCCTTCAGCGGCAAGCCGCGTCGCCTCCTGCAAGAGCTCGTCAAGGTCTTCCGTCTTTAGTGCAAAGTAGCCGAAGTCCGCAGCGATCCGCTGTTGTCGGAGCCTGTAGGCGAGTTCCTCCGGGGCCGCTTTCCGGTCGGGATGGGGCGAGGGTTCTTCGTGAACTTCTGGTTCGGACACGGGCGTCGATCCTTCTTCGGCGGCTATGGAACGCTTTCGTTGCGCCCGCGTTATGAGCGCCAGCGAGAAGGCCGACATTAATAGGGGGAATCATGCTTGTCGCGACATATGTGACAAATAGCGTCGCCGACGGCCAAGTAACGCGTCGGCTACGGCAAGGCCTGCAATGCACGTATGCTGTCACAGATGGGTAAGGAGGCCACAAATTACGCCGCCATCCTCGCCGGGATGCCCCAGCCCTACTTGATACTGGACCCCGCCTGACGATCGTCGCCGCAAGCGACCGCTATCTTGCCCTCACGTCAAGAACCAGGGACAACCTTTTGCCGCTTGGGACAGGCGTTCGAGTTCGATGTCCATACGTGTTCGGATCTCTTCCGGAGTCTCATCGACAAAAACCGGCCCACCGTGCTCTCTAAGCAAGAAGAGTTCCGTCTGATGTTTGTCGTCATCGAACCGCATCTGGATAACAACGTCCATATTGATCCAGCGCGTTATCGTGCCATCGGTCAACTTCACGAACATACGATCCTCCAAAGGTGGCGACCCCGACGCAGCAAAAAACTTAGGGCCGGTTCCAAACAGGTCTAGCATGCGTCCGCAGTGGGCGTGCCTCAAAAAAGCCCTCGCTGGCGGGCCAGTTTGGGAGTTGGCGCGCGGTGACGACGCGGCGTTGTGTTCTGAGCGGTGCGGGGTCTCATAGCATCGGGGAGTGCGGCTCAGAGCATACGGTGATGATGATTTCAGAGTAGCTGGACGGGAAGAACCGACGGCCGCGCCAAATGCCCGGCCAACGCAGCTTCGGGCCTAATCAGGCGACCACAAGCAGCAACCTGCGCCTACACTTAATTCCCGCTGACAAAAGTAGCGGCGCCGGTTCGTATCCCATCAAGACCAAGGAAGAAGACGATGTGGCGTAGCGAAAACCGCCTTTGGTGAGCGACAGGAACCAGTGCCTCAGTCGGAGGTCTACAACGCAATCATCGAGGAGATCAGCAATCTCCGGATTGCTTACGAGCGCAATCCAGACCCTGCCGAAGATCGTCCGGGCGACCGGCTCGATTTTGATGAGATGGACGAACTATATACCACCCGGATCTACCCCAAAGACGATCCTGACCGGTCCATTCGATGCCAGGACGAGCTCCGCTTGGAATTCGCGGCCCCGTTGGCGGTGCTATCGCAGCGGGGTGGCAAGCGGCTGAGGTACTGACGACGATCATCGAGTTCGCCGACAACCACGCGCTCATGCTGCCGCCAACGCATAACTCGAAGGTGCCCCCTCGACCCTGAGGCGTTTGGATGGACATGGCCTTAGGCGTTTACTGTTTGGCCGTTTCGATGGTCGCGTGTTCCGGTAACGGCGATTTGGCGGGACGCGACCCACGCTTTCGTTCCGATGTAGAGGCGCGACGTGCCGTAGGAGACGAGTTGAGGCGTCTCCGGTAAGGCAGTCAACGGCTGGCGCCCAAAATCGCTTTCCATAGGAGGCGAATTTTTTCTAGGCGCGGCAGTATGCGCTCAGCGGTGGGCTTCGCCATACCGTTGCGGAAATCGGCAAGTGCCTGCGCCTCCAGACGGGTACGGAGCGTGGGAGCCGCGCCGGGGGCGGGCAGTGTGGCGGCGTGGTCTACTACCGTCCAACCGCCATCATGCTCCTCAATTTCGTACCGGGTCATCAACGGACTTTCGCTTTGCCACTTTCAGTTCAACGCATACCGGATCGTCGTTAATGGCTACGCACGTCCCAGCCGTTCGCCGCCAGGAGTTTTTAAAGACGATGAACGTCAAGTTAAACACTTGTCCTGCGAAGTGTTAGTGATTGCGCTCTCCAACGGCGCCAGGCGAGACCGAACAGGAAAAAAGCACGGTGCGGCTCGAGAATAGCGTCAGCACGGGATGGCACGAAGGCAAGCAAATGGGAGTTCTTGCCCACCGGAACAAACCATATTGACACGACAGAGAGTTCTGCCGATCGGCTCCGGCCTTCGGCGGTTGCCGCAGATATCGATACCTTGTGGCAGTCCGCCTTGCGTTCAGGTGGGGAATGTCGGCACGCTGGTTATCCAGTGGCATAGGGAGCGAGCGCAATACCAGGCGGCAGGAGGCGGCGAGCGTTGTAGCCTTGGTCTTCGCAAGGTCAACGTTCAAGGTCGAGGCAGCTTGGGGTGGTGATCAAGTAATGGCCGGTCTGTCGCTTTTGTGCTGTCGCCCGCATCTTGCGATACCTCTCGAAAGCCAGAGACCGGCATCGACTGTATTTTCGACCCTATCGTAACATCCTGCTGGATCGGCGGCGCCTCCGACTTAGATCGGACGCACCATCTCGAAAATCCAATTGCATGACATCGTCCCGGCCTTTGGCATAGACCATAAGCATCTGTTGACCGGAGTTCACCAAGATCGTACATCCCCGCTGAGCCTCACGTCCAACGGCCTGCGCTAAGAGCAAAAAGGGAACCACATGGACGCAAAATATCCAAATGCACGAGGGCAATTTTTCTCGGCGGTTCGGACACTCGCTACCTCTTCCGAGAGCATGCAAACCCGGTTGATTGAGGCAAATGACAGTATTCTCGCGGTCACCCTTGACGAGTTCGAAAGTGACATTGAGCTTAAGATCAAGTTTGCCAGAATACTTGATCTTCTGGCCGTTGACCGTGACGATATCGAGACTGCCGCGGTCGAAAATGCGGCCCATATGAGCGATGTCGACGCATTGAAACTCGCAGAACTGATCTGCGATTTTTTCTACGAACTCGGATAGGGCCGCAAGCGCGTTTCCCGCAGCGTCGGGCATACCCAACAGAAGCGTGCTTGAGGGCCGGCCCACCATTCTTTGTAGTTGTAAGAAGAACTTCGGGCCGTTTGGAACGCGTTGTTTCCGCCATCGTTTACTTCGAACGCCAGAGCGGTGGAGAAATCGATCATCGGGAAACGAGAGTGAATGGACCTTTATATCATCACTCTTACTATTGTTGGCGTGGTCGTGCTTCTGACAGCCTGGTTACCGATGGTGATGAGACGACTGCCACTGTCTCTCCCGATCGCCTGCTTAGCCATTGGCGCGCTTCTTGCGTGGTCACCATTCCCACTCCTGCCGCGGTTCAATCCCCTCGAGAACCGGGAATTCACCGAACGGATGACCGAGATGGTCGTCATTGTCGCGCTGATGGGAGCAGGACTTAAACTAGACCGTCCGATTGGATGGAGGCGGTGGATGACGACATGGCGGCTTCTGGGCATAGCCATGCCCCTGACGATTGTCATTATCGCATTCCTCGGATCATGGATACTAGGTCTCGGAGCGGCGTCTGCTCTTTTGCTCGGAGCTTGCCTTGCGCCGACCGATCCGGTTCTCGCCAGCGATGTGCAAGTCGGACCACCGCAGACAGGAGAGGAGGACGAGGTCCGTTTTGCGCTCACCTCAGAAGCAGGGCTTAACGACGGTTTGAGCTTCCCCTTCATCCACCTTGCCGTCGCCCTTGCCCTTGCCGAGAAAGAGGGCACCGCCCTTTTTCAACATTGGGCATTTCTGGACGTGTTCTGGAGACTGGCGTCGGGGGCCCTGATGGGATGGGCGCTGGGGAAGGGCTTCGGCTTTCTGTCATTCAGGTTGACGGGAAGCAGTCTTGCGAAAACGCAGGACGGCTTCGTCGCTCTTGGAATGACCTTCACCACGTATGGATTGACCCAGCTGATCGGGGGATACGGCTTTGTCGCCGTGTTCCTCGCGGCGGTCGCATTCCGAGCAAGCGAACGAGGCCACGATTTTCACCAGCAGCTCCATGACTTCGCGGAGCAGATAGAACGCTTGCTGATGATGGTCCTACTTGTCTGCCTCGGGTCGATCGCGGCAAGCGGACAGCTTCTCGCAGGCATTGATTGGCGGGTCTTGGCCGTCGTCGTCTTGGCGATCGCGTTTGTCCGTCCGATTATTGGCTGGATGAGCTTAATCGGGACGGGCCATCCGCCCGGCGAAACTATGATTATCGACGTTTTCGGCATTAGAGGGCTTGGGTCGATTTATTATCTCGCATACGCCACGGGTCAAGCCGAGTTCCAGGGTGTCCAGACCGTCTGGGCGACCGTTTTACTGATCATCGTTGTTTCGATCGTCGTACACGGTATCGCCGTCACTCCCACGATGAGATGGATCGACGGCCGAAGGTCTGGTGCCCGTCGAAGGCGGTCGGTTCACTAAAATGATGATGGAAATCTAAGACCGTTCCAGTCCGAGGCCACGGGCCTTCACTGTTCAGAAACCTCGACGGCGACATCCATTGACACAAAGGCATTGGCCGCGCCAATGAAGCCGCCGGACATCGGCACTGCTTGCGCAATATCACGGACCACTGCCACGGGGATGAGGTTGGCGCCACCACCCATGCTCCGATTTGTCGGGTCGAAGGTAATCCAGCCCGTTCGACAGGATATGGAATTTCAGATCGGGCCGGGTCTTTGGTTTGGTTCCGAGCCCCTTCTGTGGCACACTAGCGGCCACGACAGTTGACGAGTTCACCATGACCTCAGAACGTTTCTCCGAGTGCCTGCTGCATATCCGCTGGACGCCGATCAACATCGCTTCGGCGCTGCAGTGCGAGCTGTCGTGGATTGAAGCCCTGGAGGCCGGAAACGAAGAGATCCCGGCCGGTTTGGCGACCTGGCTAGAGACACTGGCGAAAGCCCACGAGGCGCTCCCTCCGCCACCGACCTACCGCGGCCGGAGGGCATAGGAGTGAACCGCAGCGATTCCCGGCCTCCCTTCAGGACGCCGTCGGTGAAGAGGCAAATGCAACAGGAATTGTCCAACTGGTCGAGCGCCCGGAAAAAGTCGCAACGAGCTGGATAGTGTCCGGCGCGTCCGGTGAGGATCTGACAGCAGAAATCCAACCTTGCCTCGCAAATATCATCGGCGAATGTATCCATAAATACCCTTTACGCCACTGACCCTGAAAATAGCGGGGTCAATGATTCTGGCAGGGCGAGAGCTTCGAGGCCAGCGCCGGCTTGTTGCTAGGATGTTCATGTTCTTGGCCAAAAAGAGCATAATGGATCGAAGGGAACTGGCCCGACAGGCGAGCAAAGAAAGACAAGGTTGACAGGCGCATTGCTTCTTCGATGAGGGTTCGGCAGTTCATGCGTGACGACGGTGGCGCCGATCGAGCGGGCCTTCGCCCGCGCGCGCCGGCAACGCCGGAGCTCTGGATGCGCTACATAGACCGACGTCGGCGTTGCGGAAAATCTTTTAAGACTCCGACGATGCACAACAAGGAATCTCGCCGATAAGTCCGCGCGCCCACGTGCAACTTTTGATTCAGTACGGATCGACTTCGCCAATGTGGCCTCACGCGGCTCAGCCAGCATTTAACTAGCCATATATTCTGCCCGGAAACGATGCGGTGGATCTGATAGGAGCATGGCTATAGACGGACAGTCCGGTAATCGTTATTCCGGACGTACCATCCCGTTACCAAATCATCCCGTGGATTTTCCAAGGCCATTTATATTGAAAAAAGTGCAACGCAGTTTTGCCGTCGAGTACAAAACCGGCAGACGAAAACTCGATACCAGGTCGAACTCGATCTGGGGCAACGTGGACCTAAAGTCCGTCGCTCGCGACCTAGACGAAGAGGCAATGCCGTTTCTGTCGGATAGCTCTCAGAGTGGCAAATCCGACAGCGAAATTTCTTTACCAAAACCAGACAAGGCCGAGTCGTTGTTGACACCGCCTCTCGGGCCGTCGACAACTGCATCAGATACACAGGAGATAGGCATGGCCGACGAGACTGATACTGCAACCAGTGCCGATGTGCCGACCGTTGTCGAAACGCCAATTACGCCGAAGAAACAGCGCAAACCCCGGGCCAAGAAAGCCGCTGCACTCGAAACCGCGTCAGCTGACACAACGGCAGAGCCAGCAGCTGCTCTCGCAGGCGCCGGTGGTGTGAAGAGGAGAGGGCGCAAGACAAAGGTGGTCGAAGCTGCGGCGAGTGCCAAACGCGCACCTGTGCGCCGTGCTCCAAAGGCCGTGCAGGCGGCGCCGGCCGCACCGATGACGGCGATCGACGAGATGGCAGACCTTTTGCAGTTGGAAGAGGAAAATCAGCGGCTGCGCAAGCTTCTGGCTGAAAAACTTCGCGCTGAAAATGCCGATCTGCGCAAACGGCTCAAGCTCGATTGATATAAGCAGCCGGTCAACCGCCGGCCGCATTTCCATGCTTATCAAGAGATACAATTTGGCAACGGTGAATGCTGTTGCCGGAACTAAAACTTGCAGCCTGCTTGCGGGATAAAACGCGAGGTCGGATAGATGGCGTCTCCCTGGAAATTTCTTGCCCGACTGGTCTCACCGAGACGCGAACAAAAGCGAGAAAACGGCTCGACCGAGAAGGTTTCGTCGGAGGCCTTGCCTAGTTCTGTTTCGACTGAAACGCCTGCCGAGGACAGCCTGAATAGCGACGGTCGGCCGGCAGGCGAGGAGCTACCTCGTCACGGTCAACCCGGTGCAATTTCTGTCAAGCCTGTGCATTCCGAAGAAGCCGAAAGCGACGTCCACGACAAGGTCGACGGTGAAGTCGCCGAAATCGTGGAGGTCGCTGATCCCGCTACATCCGGTGGTATTGGTATTGACGTCACCGCTGTACATGATGCCGCTAGGATCAAGCGAACTGCCGAGGTCGCACCGCGCGAGCAAAGGAGCCGCAGCAAGGAAGCGGTGGCGATTGCGAACGATCCCCAGTTTATCCACACTGCATACGAGATGAGCCTCGATGACGAGATCAGGGTGCTCAGGGATCAGCTGGCCAGAAAGCTAACGTTGCAAAACGCGCAGTTGAGAAAAATGCTAGAGCGGTTTGAACGGTGAGCGTGGCGCGCTGCCTGCCCTTTTAAGCTTGTTGCAGGTGAACAATCTCAGATTTGAATAGGGTGTCGCCGGTTCGAGTCCTTTCAAGGCGACATAGACAATTTCTGTATTATGCTGACTGAAGCGGGCAAATGGTGGCGCGTTCACCAGAACACGCCACCATCCGAAAATCAGATTGGGCGACCTAGAAGTCGCGCGCCCGTCGCGCTGCTCTTGCATCAGTACGGATACTAATATAGTATCTGAAAATGGCTTCAGTAAACACTCAATTTTCGATTGCCGTCCACGTAATGGCGGCAATCGCACATCACGACGGAGTTTTCGCGTCGGAAGTTCTCGCGCGCAGCGTGAATGCGAACCCGGTTTTCGTTAAACGAGTCCTCGTTAAACTCTCGAAGGCGAAGCTGGTTAAGGCGACTGTTGGTAAGTCGGGCGGTTATGGCTTGGCACGAAGCCCGAAAAGTATTTCGCTTTCAGACATCTACTCTGCGGTAAACCCTCCAGATGCTTTTGCTATCCATACTTATCCCGTGAGCAAGGAGTGTATTATCAGCTCTAACATCAAGGAAGTCATGAGCGACGTGCTGGTTGGCACTGAGGAGGCCGTCCATGGGCATCTGAGACAGACGACGTTGGCGGACGTGGTGTCGAAAATCAGAGCCAAGGCCAGTTAGCTTTTTGCCCTGATTTTTTTGCCCATAATAGATACTATCATAGTAACCATTACCGATCAAAAAAGGACCACGAAATGACGCAACTGAACGAGAAGTCTCCTGTGGCTACCGGAACCGGGCCAGCCGCTTCAAAGCAGGGCAAGAATGCACCCACCGCCGTACTCATCGGAGTGACCGGAGGACTTGGTCACGCGCTGGCTAAGCTCCTGGCGGCCGAGGGCTTCCGGTTGGTGCTTGCGGCCCGGAGCGA
>Ga0209758_1001240_pt1 | contig 31770 bp, 30 predicted proteins | sample AraplaMF_Col_mMF_FD_184258 | JGI IMG/M metagenome (GOLD analysis project Ga0209758, IMG submission 184258) | Arabidopsis root microbial communities from the University of North Carolina, USA - plate scrape MF_Col_mMF (SPAdes) (version 2) | ecosystem: Host-associated > Plants > Roots > Endosphere... | reverse complement strand
TCAGCCTCCAACGACGCTATCGAGTTCACGGTAATCCGGCAGGCTGCGGTCGATCACCTTGCCGCGGCGAAGCACGACGCGGTCAGACTGCGGACGGGAAAGGAATTCGCTCCAGCGCCGGGCGCTGAAGAGCACGAGATCGGCGGGATTGCCGACGGCAATACGGCTCATCTGCGGCCTGCCGGCAATCCTGGCCGCTGACGTCGTGACGACACGCGCCGCGATGTCGAGCGGATGATCGAGATGCAGGATGCGCACCGCCTCGCGGAATACCTCGACCGGATCGAGATCGCCATAGGCGTAGAAGGGATCGCGGGTATTGTCCGAGGCGACGGCCGTCTCGACACCGGCAGCCGCCAGTTCCTTGAAGAGCGTAATCCCGCGCCAGCGCGGCGTCCGGTCCGAATAGCGATCCTGCAGATACATGTTGCACATCGGCAGCGAGATGATCGAAATCCCCGCCTGGTGGACCAGTTCCACCGTCCGCTGCGCCGTATCGTCATCCTGCCGGGCAAGCGAGCAGCAATGACCTGCGGTCACCTTCCCCTCGAACCGGTTGCGCAGGACGGCTTCGGCGATCGCCTTCAATGTCTCCGCGCCCGGATCGTCGGTCTCGTCGACATGCAGATCGACATCGAGTCCGTTCTCTGCTGCCGCACGCAGAAGCGTATCGAGCTGCCAGTCGAGCAATGGTCCCATCTTGGTGACACCGCCGAGCAGGCCGCCCTTGTCTTTGACGACCGCGACGAGATCGGCGAAGAAGGCTTCGTCGACCATATTGTCGAGTGGGAAAAGGGCAACCGCCTGCAGGGCGATCTTGTCCCTCCACTCGTCGCGTATTTCGGCAAAGACCTCAAAGGAAATGCGATGTTGCGGGGCAAGCGAATCCAGATGCGTGCGGATCAGGCCGGTGCCATGCGCATAGGCCGAACGCAGCGAGAATTCCATGCGCTTGCGCACATCGGCTGTCGACCAGTTTGCCTCCCGGTCCCTGCCGACGGCTTCCAGCGCACCCATGAAGGTCCCATCCGGATTGGGTTTGCGCGGCCAGATATGGCCCTTGTCCAGATGTGTGTGGATATCGGCAAAGCAAGGCCAGACCATGCCCTCTTTCATATCGGATTTGGCGAACTCCGCCGGAGCCGTGCCCGGCGGCAGGATCGCTGCAATTAAGCCGTCCGCAATCACGATGTCAGCTTTGACGAGCCCCTCGGTTGCTGCTGCCGCATAGCCTGTGGCAACGGCGGGAAGCGTCGCATTGGCAAGCACGAAGCGGCCCGCATTGGGGGGAGACATGAAAGAATAGGTCATCAATTTTCCCGCTTCAGGCTGCTCTCATGCCAGCGATGCAGGCTGAGCCATGAAATGAAGGAGGTAATGGCAAAGATTGCGACCCCGAGCATCGACAGCATGAAGAGCGCGGCGAAGAGGCGGGGAATGTTCATGCGATATTGTGCTTCGAGGAGCCGGAAGGCGAGGCCAGAGCCCGCACCCGCCGAACCGGCCGCAAACTCAGCCACGACCGCCGCAATCAGGGCCAGCCCGCCGCCGATGCGAAGCCCGGTCATGAAATAGGGCTGGGCTGCGGGCAGCTTCAGATAAAGCAGCGTCTGCCAGCGCGAGGCGCCATAGAGCTCGAAGAGATTGATGAGGTTGTGATCGACGCTCTTCAATCCCTGCACCACGTTCGACAGGATCGGGAAGAAGGCGACGAGAAAGGCGCAGATCAGCAGCGCCACCTGCGTGGACGGCGCATAGATCAGGATCAGCGGCGAGATCGCCACGATCGGCGTGACCTGCAGGATGACGGCGAGCGGATAGAAGGCGATCTCGATCCAGCGCGACTGCACCAGGAAGATCGCAAAACCCACGCCGCCGATCAGCGCGAGCGCCAGCGACATGAAGGTGATCTTGGTCGTAACCCAGAGCGCCGGCGAAAGCGTGCCCCAATCGCTGACAAGCGCTCCGGTAACCGCAAGCGGGCTCGGAAGTATATAGGGCGGCACGCCCGAAACCCTGACATAGATCCCCCAGATCGCAATCAGCACGATGATGGCGAGAAAAGGCACGCTAATGCGGAGCGCCAGATCCCGGCGCTTAGCATTGAGCGGATTGGACATGGCCGGCACGGAGTTTTCGACTGTCTCGATGCTCATCAGTCTTCCTTTGCCGCGTTGATCGCGCCAATCAGCGAATAGGAAACGGTCTCGCAGGCCTGCCGGTATTCCTCGGAAGTTCGATAGTGCGCGTCACGATCGAGGCTCGTGGTCAGCGGAATATCGGCATGGACACGGCCCGGCCGCGCCTTCATCACCACGATCCGATTGGAAAGGTAGGCAGACTCAAAGACGGAATGCGTGACGAAAATCACCGTGATGCCGGTCGCTTTCCACAACCGCAAAACGTCATCATTGAGCTTCTGGCGGGTAATCTCGTCCAGAGCGGCGAAAGGCTCGTCCATCAGCAGCAGTTTCGGTTTGGTCACCAAGGCGCGGGCGATCGACACACGCATCTTCATGCCGCCGGAGAGTTCCCGCGGGTAGGCATCGGCGAAATCCTGCAGGCCGACAGTCGCGAGCGCTTGCATGATCCGGTCGCTCGCCTCCGATTTGGAAACACCGCGCAGTTTCAGCGGCAGGTAGACATTGCCGAAAACGGTCTTCCAGGGCATCAGCGTCGGCTCCTGGAAGACGAAGCCGATATCGCCTTCCGGCAGGCCTTTCGAATTGATGCGCGAACTTGGCCAGTCGATCTTGCCCGAGGTGACGTCGCCAAGACCGGCGATGATGCGCAAGGCCGTGGATTTACCGCAGCCGGAAGGGCCGAGAAGGCTGATGAATTCGCCACTCTCGACCGTCAGCGACATGCCTGAAAGCGCGATCGTGCCGCTGGAAAAAACCTTCGAGACGGACTGCATGACGACCAGCGGCCGCTTGCGTATCTCCTTCGAAGGCGCCGCCTTGGTTTCGGCTAGGGACATTCTCTCGCTCTTTTATCGAAGGGAAACGGCCCGCCGCCGGATGGCGACGGACCTTGCCTTGGGAGGCTTATTTCTTCAGCGACACACCAACGCTCTTGCATACGAATTTCGTCGTAAAGGCCTTGGTGTAGTCGGTCTCAGGCTTGAAGACCTTGATCGCCACCATTTCATCGAAGAACTTCTTGTAGTGGGCGTCGGTGATGCAGCCGATGCCCTTGTCCAGGCCATCACCGGATTCGATGATGCCGTATTCCTTCATCTTGGCGATCGAATAAGCGATCTGGCCATCCGTCATCTCCGGATTGTCCTTTTTGATCAGCGCATTGCCCTTGCTGTTGTCGCCGTAGAGATAGTTGTACCACCCCTCGATCGAGGCATCGACGAAACGCTGCACGACGTCAGGCTTGGCGTCGACCATCTGTTGGGTCGTGGTGATCATCGTCGAATAGGGCGAGTAGCCGTTATCGGCGAGCAGGAAGACCTTCGGCTCCCAGCCGGTCTGCTTCTGGATTTCGTAAGGCTCCGAGGTCAGGTAACCCTGCTGGGCGGATTGCTTGACGGCGAGGAACGGACCTGGATTGAAGTTGTAGGGCTTGTACTGCTCGTCCTTGAACCCTGGAAAGTTTGCCTTCATCCACTCGAAATAGGTGAGGTATCCATCCTTGCTGAGGAAGAGCGTCTTTAACTTCGCAAGATCCGCGAACTTGTCGATGCCGACGTCAGGATGAGCGATCAGGATCTGCGGGTCTTTCTGAAAGATCGCGGCGACGTCGACGAGCGGAATGCCCTGCTCGACGGCGGAGATTTCGCCCTGCGGCCCGCCCATATAGAAGTCGATCTTGCCCGAGATCAGCAGCGCATTGTTGGCGGCATTCGGCCCGCCCTGCACGATGGAAACGTCGAGGCCGTATTTGGCATAGGTTCCGTCGGCGACCGCCTGGTAGAAGCCGCCATGTTCGGCCTGCGCCAGCCAGTTGGTGCCATAGCTGACCTTGTCGAGCGCATAGCCGGGTACGCTGGCGGCAAACATGCCGCCAAGCCCAAGAACTGCAGAAAATATGGATGTTTTCAATCTGTTGGACATGGCGGCGTTCCCCTTCTGGTGCCTTGGAAGCTCGTTTTCGACCCCCGATTTTCTTCATTTGAGCGATTGCTTCGCTCTTTGAAAAGCAGCAAAATTCGTGCGCAGTGATGCCTTTTTGGCATCCCACTAGATTCTGTGCCTAAATTGGGCGCTGTGCTCAAAAACGATGCAACGAGGTCGCAATGCTGCACTCCAGAAAGCTTCTCTACATCAACGAGATTGCCCGCACGGGCTCGATTCGGAAGGCCGCGGCGCGCCTCAACGTTGCCTCTTCGGCGATCAACCGGCAGATATTGGCGCTGGAGGAGGAAATGGGTGCTCCGCTCTTCGAGCGGCTGCCGAGGGGGCTTCGGCTGACGGCCGCCGGCGAGCTCTGCATCGAACATATCCGTGAGGTTCTGAAGAACTACGAGCGGCTGGAGGGGCGCATCAAAAGCCTCAAGATGCAGCAGGCCGGCAAGGTCAGGCTGGTGACGACTGTCGGTCTTGCCTCAGGTCCGTTGCCGGAGATCATTACCCGCTTCCAGTCGGAGCATCCGCGCGTCTTCATCCAGCTGCGCAACGATGCCGGGACGATGACAGTCAATCCGGTGCTGTCGGGTGAGGTGGATATCGGCCTGGGCTTCAATATTCCGGCGACACCCGGCATCCGCACGCTCGGCAATTTCGATATTCCGATCGGCGTCATCCTGCCGCCCGGCCATCCCCTGATCGGGCCGGGACCGATCAACTTAGGCGATGTCGTGCAGGAGCGGCTGGTCCTCGCCCAGCAGGGCACCAGCCTGCGCGAGGTCATCAACCTTGCGATGGCGCGGCTTGATGTCTCCATCGAGCCGGTTCTGGAAACCAACGCCTCGGAAATGCTGAAGAAACTGGTCAAATGCGGGGCAGGGCTCTCCATGCTGAACCCGCTCGATGTCATCACCGAATGCCGCCAGGGCGAGCTGGTGTTCCGCCCTCTTGCCGAGCCGCACAGCCGCCATCAGCCGATGAAGCTTTTCGCGCGTGCCCGCGCGCCACTCGATTCCGCCACCAGCCTTTTCGTAGAATATCTGCTGGCCGAGCTTGCGGGCCTCGTTCAGGAGCTGCAGGCCAAGGGACACATCCCGCTGGAGCGGCCTGTCGTTGCGTAATTACTGCGAATAGAGGTTGGAGAGCGGATAGCGCTTCAGGTCGTAGAGCAGCTCTATGAAGCCCTTCACCTGATGGCGGCAGATCGCTTCACCCTTTTCGGCCGTGCCCTTCGAGGCATCGCCGACCACGCCATTCGGATTGAGATCGTGGGCGATCCAGGCAAGTGAATGCGGCGGCAGCGGCTGGATATAGCGCGATTGCTCGCGCATCCATTCGGCCTTTGATATGAAGTTCTGAGCCTTTTCCATCCGCACCAGATCCGGCCGGAAGTGCAGCATCAGCGACGTCTCGACTTCGCCGCCGTGAATGCCGTAACGCGTTTCGTGCTCGCTGATCATGCCCTCGGGATTGCCGAACCGGCCCCATTGCGTGGAAACGACGGCCATCTGGTAGCGTACCCTAAGCTCACGGGCGACGATGCTCATGATATCGACGTTCCCGCCATGTGAATTGACGATCACGAGCTTGCGCAGGCCGGCTTCCGCCACCTTCGCGCCGATCGCCGTCCAGACGGGGATCAGCAGCTCGGCACTGAGGGAAAGCGTGCCTGGACCGTAGACATGCTCGTTGGCCTTGCCGATTTCCTGTGTCGGCAGAACGAGGATGTCGAGGTCGTCGGGCCGCTGCCGGCGCAACTCCGCCAGCATGCCGTTGGCGATCGCCACATCGGTTGCGACGGGCAGATGCGGACCGTGTTGCTCCGTCGAGGCGATCGGCAGTATGGCGATGGTCGTTTCGGCAGAGAGAGCGGCAAAATCATAAGTGTTCAGTTCATTCCAGTAGAATGGTGTCGCCATCGCCGCTTTCCCTCTTTGTCAGTCCTTGACAGTGAGTAGGGAATATTGCGGCATGCGAAAAGCATCGATTTGCGCGCGCGCCGCTGCCTTTTTGAGCGCATCATATCTTAGGTCGATGTCACGCCATCGTTGCCTGCGGGAAATAATATTCCGCCGCCGCCCTTTTCGCGGAAGGCTTTGGTTTGACCGCGCTCGGCACAAGTCTGTAGATAGTCACCAGCATGCGGGCACGTCTGCGAGTGTTTAAGATAAACGATTGGCAACAGGAGGGCCGACCATGAGCTTGCGTATCAACGATATTGCTCCCGATTTCACCGCCGACACCACCCAGGGTCCCATCCAGTTCCATGACTGGATCGGCAATGGCTGGGCCGTCCTCTTCTCGCATCCCAAGAACTTCACGCCGGTCTGCACGACCGAGCTTGGCACGATGGCAGGCCTCGAAGGCGAATTTAAGAAGCGCGGCGTCAAGATCATCGGTATCTCCGTCGATCCCGTCGAAAGCCACGCCAAATGGAAAAATGACATCAGGACGGCGACCGGCTTCGATGTCGAATATCCGCTGATCGGCGACAAGGACCTCAAGGTCGCCAAGCTCTACGACATGCTGCCCGCCGGCGCCGGCGAGAGCTCCGAAGGCCGCACGCCCGCCGATAACGCCACCGTGCGCTCGGTCTTCGTTATCGGCCCGGACAAGAAGATCAAACTGATCCTCACCTACCCGATGACGACGGGCCGCAATTTCAACGAGATCCTGCGCGCCATCGATTCCATCCAGCTGACCGCCAAGCATCAGGTCGCAACCCCAGCCAACTGGAACCAGGGCGACGACGTCATCATCACTGCTGCCGTTTCCAACGAAGACGCCATCGCCCGCTTCGGCTCCTTCGATACGGTTCTGCCTTATCTCAGAAAGACCAAGCAGCCGTCAGCGTGAGTTAGCTGCTGCGCTGATATTGTGATTGAATCAAAAGACGCCTCGGTTTCCGGGGTGTCTTTATTTTGGGCAATTTGCTGGGTTGGGAAAAGAAAATCGCGGGTACGTTCGTCCCCGCGATGCCGAAGAGAGGTCTGTCGCGGTATGTCCCTCAGTCGGTCGCAGTGTCATCGCCCAAAGTCGATTGCCTTTGGTTACCTGAACCCCACTGCATCAAATTCGCAAAGTGATGCGTCCATCAATCGTTCGAATAAGCTGGACTGATCCCAATGCTCCAGTGTCACAATGGCGTCATCGACGAAAACTTAGTTGGGGTCATCTCGAACCTGGAGGTGTTGGGGGCGGAGCGGATTGATCAAAGCGATTCCAACAAAATCACGCTCGTTGTTGGTGCCCATGACAGAACCGTTCGCGACAGCTATGGCCGCTATGATCATATCTAGCGCGCTACGCGACCGATACCTGCTATGGAACGTCCCACTTTTATCGGCCTATAGCCAAAGAGTAAGTAGAACGTATGCAGGTTGGCAAGCCAATGCCTCAAATCGAACCGGCGAAAAACTCAGGAATTCCGGCTATCTGATTGAAATCAGACAATGAAAAAGGGCCTTGTTTTGCAACAAGGCCCTTTGAAACTGGCTCCCCGGGCCGGATTCGAACCGGCGACCTGTCGATTAACAGTCGAATGCTCTACCGCTGAGCTACCAGGGATCACCGCTTGGCCGCGGCGTGACCGGGGTAATACAAATGCTTTCCCGATTTGCCAAGCAGTTTTTTCAAAAAAATGAAATCAGCTTGTATTTGTGGTGTTTGCGCCCATCTCTTGTGGATGAGTAACAGGAAAAATGGGCCGAAAAAGGCCGGAGAAACGTATTTCGGGATCGATCACCGGGATGGCAAGCTGGTTCTCGGCTCGCTGCGTGTGCCTATGCCGCGCTCGCGTATCGCACGCATGACAACCGGAACACTGCTCATTTTCGGCGGCATTCTGGGCTTTTTGCCTGTTCTCGGCTTCTGGATGTTGCCTCTGGGCTTCCTCGTGCTGTCCCACGACCTACCGGTCGCACGCAGATGGCGACGCCGCGTCGCAGTCTGGTGGCATCGCCGAAAGCGCCCTGCTTGAAGCCTCCGGGGAAACAGCAAGCGGAATGCCTGCGATATAGGTTGTTTGCCGCCGGAATCGCGCCATAGATTCATGCAGCATTGCGCTCTCATTGTGGAGAGATGACAGCACCGTCAACGGACGCCGGAGCGGCTGTTCCTGACTCGGTGATTTCCGACAGGTAGATCGGCAGCTCGCCACTTTCCTCAAGCGCGGTCGTTGTGATCACGAGTACGCCGATCAGAAATATCAAGAGTTTTACCGCATAGGAGCTGGCGCCGAGGCTCTGCCACCAGCCGGCTTGGACACGTGACGGCTCCAGATAGTATTTATAGTAAAATTCCGGATCGTCGGTTTCGATGAGGTTGTCGTAGATATGGGGCAGCACCCCGTTATGCCGCACTGATCGGCCGCCGGCAAATTTGACATGAAGGACTTGGACTTCCGGATCGTAGGAAACAGCGCGGATCTGTTTGGAATTCAAAGGCACCCAGTTCATTTCTGCTCCTATCTCTCCCAGGAGGAGGATGGAATGGCGATGGTGAAAGTCAAGTTAAGAATTTGTTACTGGTATTTTAGGTTAACTTACGAAGTTTCTAATATAATTAAAGTGGAGGCGATGTCGTTACGACGGATGACGCCTCGGGGATAAATATAGGCAATAGGCTGAAGGCATGTTGAGTTCGCCTATTGCGCAATCCGGAGCGCGGGGAGGCCTATTCGAGCAGCTGTTGGCCTAATTATTGTTCAAGAAAGCTCGAACTTTTTGCGGAGTAGGCCTTTTATCATCAGATATGGAGGCGGCTGTCTCGCCGCCTTCCGGCGCTGGATCAAGCCTTATTCTGTACGACCCGGATGTGGCCAGAGTTTGAAATTGCAAAAAATGTTTTTGGAAAGCCCTCTTGCGATTTCCTTACGATCATTCTAAACGCTCGCCACGGCTAACTTGACAGCCTGTGAGGCCTCGTGGCGGAGTGGTGACGCAGAGGACTGCAAATCCTTGTACCCCGGTTCAATTCCGGGCGAGGCCTCCAATATCTTCTCACCATGACATAGAAATCCGGCCGCGTCATATGAGGCGTGGCAACGGCGTTGCAGTTCCACTCACCAGATGCCGGGGATTTGGGTGAAATCGAATTGGGCTGGCTTGATGCCGGTCAGAGAGTAAAGCGCCCGCAATCCGCCGCTGCGCAGGCCCGCCAGATAGCTGGCATCGTCCTCTGCCGTTTGGTTCTCTATGTGTACATCGGGGCCGAGCAGTCGTTGCAGTGCCTGCGCCGAGATCCGCGTGAAATTGCAGATGGCGCCGCTTTTGAACTTCACAAGCAACAGCCGCGCTTCCGGATTGTAGTGAAGCGCTTCGATATCTGGGGATTGAACGGCGAATGTTTGCATGCCGCCAGCCTAGCGAAAGCCGCGGCTGGCGCAACAATATGGTTGATATAGAGTTAATGACGCAATCAGGCGTGCCAGTTTGACCCGGCTGGGTGCCGAAAACCATTTCTCCGGCGCGCCGAGCAAGCGGCCAGGCAACTTTTACTGAGAGAATACGATCTGTTCAGGTCGATTTGCCGTCCAGCAGCCCGCAGCAGAATATGCCGACGAGCGCTGCGGCGATGAAAAAGTCGAATAGCGTGAAATATTCCAGAACGGCAGACATGGCCTGCTCCTCCTCATTTCCTCCGACTGGAATAGTATCATGAAATTGCAATTTGCTCCACGCAGAAGTTGCAGCTATCGCTTTTCACCTGTTGCATGCGGCGAGGGGTTTCCGGGATTCTTCAAACGCGCCTCCGGCAAGCCTTGAAAGCATTCGTGCCGGAGATTAAGAGACGGAAGACAGAACCGCTTTCATCGGCGAGAGGATATCATGGATTTCGAAGCAGCACGCGTAAAGATGGTCGACAACCAGGTCCGCACCACGGACGTTACCTCGCATTCGGTGCTGACGGCCTTCCTCACCGTCCCGCGCGAAGCATTCGTGCCGGAAAAGGCGAAGGTGCTGGCCTATATCGACAATGATATCGAAATTGCTCCGGCGGCTGCCGGCAATCCCGGCCGTTTCCTCATGGAGGCGTCGCCGCTCGCCAAGCTGCTGCAACTCGCAGCCATCACCAAGGATGATGCCGTTCTCGAAGTCGGCGCCGGCACGGGTTATACCTCCGCGCTGCTGTCGCTGATCGCAGGCTCTGTAGTGGCGCTCGAATCGGACGAGACCCTTGCTGCTGAAGCCAAGGCAAATCTCGCCGGTTATGCAAATGTGCAGGTGGCAACTGGCCCGCTTGAGAAGGGCAATGCCGCCGGCGCTCCTTATGATCTGATCTTCATCAACGGTTCGGTGGAAGAAGTTCCAGCTGCACTTCTCGGCCAGTTGCAGGATGGCGGCCGTCTCGTTGCCGTGCAGGGTTATGGCAATGCCGCCCGCGCGAAGGTCTTCGTCAGCGAGCGCGGCGCTGTTTCCGAAAACGTCTTCTTCAATGCGTCCGTCAAACCGCTGCCCGGTTTCGCCAAGGCTCGCGAGTTCGTATTCTAAGGCGTTTCTGCCGCCGATTTTTTGAGCGGGCGCCATAGGCGCCCGTTTTCGTTTCGGCTGTCAAAAAAGCCTTCACAGACTTCGCTTACACTTGGGTAACAAAACTGTGCACGGCTGCATTTGTTTGATTCGCGCTGATTTTTTTCCCCTTTGGGGTATTCTAAGGTCATGGTGATTCGGATGCATGCTCCACGCCGTCCGATCGTTGTTTAAGGGATAACGGGGATAGATATGGCTCAGCCAGGTGTAGTGCGTGAACCGTCCATGGAAGAGATCCTGGCCTCCATTCGCCAGATCATCGAAAGCAATGAGCCAGGCGCCGGAAAGGCGATATCCGCCTCGCTTCCCCCTGTTTACGGTGCGGAAGAGGAAAACGACTCCGAAATCCATCTGACGGTTGACGACACCTATGCTGGCGTCGAGTTCCCGGAGCCTCCAGCGCTGCGTGGCGATCCGCGTTTCGTCGCTGCAAATTCCGCCGGTACCGCTCCGGAACCGGAAATGCCTGCTCGCGCCACGTCGCTTGCCGATGTCGCAGCCCGCGTCCGTGCCGCTTCCGAGCGCAGCGCCGTTCAGGCCGGCCAGGCTCTCCGTGACATGCCCCAGCCGTCCCGCGAACCGCAGCCAGCCTACGAAGCACCGCGCGCAACTGCCGATCCGCGCCCGGTCGAGCCGGCTCCGGCTCCCCGTGTTGCCCCGATTGTTCCCGTCGCCCAATATGCTGCGGAGCCTGCACCCGTCTTTGCCGCGCCGCGCCTGCCCGAGGTTCCGCAGCCTGCAACCGTCGAGGAGGCGTCCGTGCTTCCCGCTGTCGAACTGCGCGTCGAGCCGGTAGCCTTCCAGCCCGCCGAGCTTGCGCCTGCGCGTGTCGCAGAAGAAGCGCAGCCGTCACTTCTGTCCCAGAACACCGGCCTGCAGGTTGCCCGCTCCTTCGAAGAGCTTGTCGCTGCCATCGATGGTGCCGCGGAGCGCCGCTCTCTCGATGAGATCGCCGAAGACATGCTGCGTCCAATGCTGCGCGAGTGGCTGGACGACAACCTGCCGACGCTCGTCGAACGCCTCGTGCGCGAAGAGATCGAACGCGTGGCGCGCGGCCCGCGCCGCTGATCGGACCGCTTTTCCAGACAAGAGCCGCTCCGGTCTCCGGGGCGGCTTTTTTATTGACTTGGCCGTAGCCATCCTATTTACAAAACGCCCATCCTCGAACCTCGAATTGGTCAGAAAATGCTCGAAAAGACCTACGATTCCGCCGCCGTCGAACCGAAAATCGCTGCGAAATGGGATGAGGCCGATGCCTTTCGCGCCGGCGTCAACGCAAAGCCGGGCGCTGACAGCTTCACCATCGTCATCCCGCCGCCGAATGTCACGGGCTCGCTGCACATGGGTCATGCGCTGAACAACACGCTGCAGGACGTCATGGTGCGGTTCGAGCGCATGCGCGGCAAGGATGTTCTCTGGCAGCCGGGCATGGACCATGCCGGTATTGCCACGCAGATGGTCGTCGAGCGCAAGCTGATGGAGCAGCAGCTTCCCGGCCGCCGCGATATGGGTCGCGACGCTTTTATCGAAAAGGTCTGGGAGTGGAAGGGCGAATCAGGCGGCCTGATCTTCAACCAGCTGAAGCGCCTCGGCGCTTCCTGCGACTGGTCACGCGAGCGTTTCACCATGGATGAGGGCCTGTCGCAGGCCGTTCTCGAAGTCTTCGTCACGCTCTATAAGGAAGGCCTGATCTATCGCGACAAGCGTCTGGTCAACTGGGATCCGAAGCTGTTGACGGCAATTTCCGACATCGAGGTCGAGCAGCACGAGATCAAGGGCAATCTCTGGTACCTGCGTTATCCGCTGGAGCCGGGCGTCACCTATCAGCATCCGGTTGCTTTCGATGAAGAGGGCAAACCGACCGAATGGGAGACCCGCGACTATCTGGTCGTCGCCACCACACGTCCGGAAACCATGCTCGGCGATACCGGCATTGCCGTCAATCCAGAGGACGATCGCTATAAGGCGATCGTCGGCAAGCATGTCATCCTGCCGATCGTTGGCCGCCGCATCCCGATCGTTGCTGACAGCTACGCCGATCCGACTGCCGGCAGCGGCGCGGTCAAAGTTACACCGGCGCATGACTTCAACGACTTCGATGTGGGCAAGCGCACGGGCCTGCGTGTCATCAACATCATGAATGTCGACGGCACGATCACCATCAAGGACAACGAGGATTTCCTCGAAGGGCTCGATCATCCGGCGGCACTGCACGGCGCCTGGGATCGCCTCGAAGGGCAGGATCGTTTCTATGCCCGCAAGGTTATCGTCGAAATCTTCGAGGAAGCCGGCCTGCTCGACAAGATCGAGCCGCACAAGCACATGGTTCCGCATGGCGACCGTGGCGGCGTTCCGATCGAACCGCGCCTGACCGAGCAATGGTATGTCGATGCCAAGACGCTGGCTGAGCCGGCGATCGCCTCCGTTCGCGAGGGCCGCACCAATTTTGTCCCGAAGAACTGGGAAAAGACCTATTACGAGTGGATGGAAAACATCCAGCCCTGGTGCGTCTCGCGCCAGCTCTGGTGGGGCCATCAGATCCCTGCCTGGTACGGTCCCGATGGTCAGGTCTTCGTCGAGAAGACCGAGGAAGAGGCGCTGCAGGCTGCTATCCAGCATTATCTCTCGCACGAAGGCCCGATGAAGGCTTTCGTTCAGGACAAGCTGGAAAACTTCCAGCCCGGTGAGATCCTGACGCGCGACGAAGACGTGCTCGATACCTGGTTCTCGTCCGCCCTCTGGCCGTTCTCGACGCTCGGCTGGCCGGACAAGACGCCGGAGCTCGAGCGCTACTATCCGACCAGCGTTCTCGTCACCGGCTTCGATATCATCTTCTTCTGGGTCGCCCGTATGATGATGATGTCGCTGCACTTCATGAAGGATGAGGACGACAATCCGGTCGAGCCGTTCCACACCGTTTATGTCCACGCCCTGGTGCGCGACAAGAACGGTCAGAAGATGTCGAAGTCCAAGGGCAATGTCATCGATCCGCTCGAACTGATCGACGAATATGGTGCGGACGCGCTGCGCTTCACGCTGGCGATCATGGCCGCGCAGGGTCGCGACGTGAAGCTCGATCCGGCCCGCATCGCCGGCTACCGTAATTTCGGCACCAAGCTCTGGAACGCCACGCGCTTTGCGGAAATGAACGGCGTGAAGAGCGATCCGCATTTCGTGCCGGAAGCCGCCGAACTGACGATCAATCGCTGGATCCTGACGGAACTTGCCCGCACGGAACGTGACGTCACGGAAGCTCTTGAATCCTACCGCTTCAACGATGCTGCCGGTGCGCTCTATCGTTTCGTCTGGAACCAGTTCTGCGATTGGTATCTCGAGCTTCTGAAGCCGGTCTTCAGCGGCGAAGATCAGGGCGCAAAGGCTGAAGCTCAGGCCTGCAGCGCCTATGTTCTGGAAGAGATCTACAAGCTGCTGCATCCCTTCATGCCCTTCATGACTGAGGAGTTGTGGGCGCATACGGCGGGAGAGGGAGCCGAACGCGACGGTCTGCTCTGCCATGCCGAATGGCCGGCGCCGGCTTACGCCGACGATGCGGCCGCCGATGAAATCAACTGGCTGATCGACCTCGTTTCGGGCATCCGCTCGGTCCGCTCGGAAATGAACGTGCCGCCGTCGGCAACCGCGCCGCTCGTCGTCGTTGGTGCCAACAGCCTGACGCGTGAACGGCTGTTCCGTCACGACGCCGCCATCAAACGCCTGGCCCGTGTCGAGGCCATTTCGCTGGCTGAAGCTGCACCGAAGGGTGCCGCTCAGATCGTCGTCGCAGAAGCCACCGCCTGCCTGCCGCTCGGCAATCTGATCGATCTTGCGGCGGAAAAGAGCCGCCTTGAAAAGGCGATTGCAAAGGCCGATGGCGAAATCGCGCGCATCGACGGCAAGCTCTCGAATGAGAAGTTCGTCGCCAATGCCAATCCGGAAGTGGTGGAAGCCGAGCGCGAACGCCACGCTGAGTTGACGGGCCAGATCGAGAGCCTGAGGACTGCTCTGGCGCGAGTTAGCGAAGCGGGATAATCGCGGCTAACGAGTATAATATTCCTGAAGGCGCGTTCCCCCGGGGCGCGCCTTTTGCGTTTTAAAAATATGATGATTCGAGAAAAACGTGTTGTTTTGACCCTTCGGCCTGTGGATATCACCCGTTTGGGGGATGCTGAATGTGAAAACTGCCACTGTTGTCAGTTTGATACAGCTCTTACCCTTCGTGGAATGAAAATCTAATGGACCCCTAAAAACAGACAGAAAGAAGAATAGAATTTTATTCATCTGATTTTTTGACGTGCCCGTCAATCAGTTACGTAAATTAGTCATAACGCAACTTCGCGTCGCAGCGGAGCGTCTCGTTGCGATTTATTAAGTTCACTAGCACAGTGTGATTACTTCAATTGCTTGAGTGGGGGAGACACAATGGCAGCGCGTATGTTTTCCACGGGCGTAACATCGCTCATCATTGTTTCGGCACTCGCTTCATCGTCCTTTGCGGGCGGTCTGGAGCGCGGTGGTTACAATATCGATCAGTTGTTCGATACGTCGCCTTTTTCGTTTCAGTCGGGCATTATCTACGTCACGCCTCAGCGCAAGCTAAAGGACGTACGCGACACGGATACGTCAATTGGTGGCGGCGGCAATCTGAACAACCGTCCGAGTACTGCAGACGATACGGCGAATTACACCGTTCCTTATATTGGCTTCAAGGCTGGTTTCGGCGATGCGATCGACTGCCTTGTCGACTATTCTGAGCCATTCGGCGGGCATTCCAATCCCGGTTTGAACTGGGCTGGCGCCAACAACAATATCGAGACGGAGATTAAAACCCGCAATTATAGCGGCACCTGCTCCTATCGCTTCGATGTCGGTCCGGGACAGCTTCGCTTCATCGGCGGCGCCTTCTATCAGGAAGTCGAGGGCTTCAAGGAGCGTCTGGTTTCGACGCTTCCGAGTCTGCTCGGTACAGGTAACGGCATCGGTCGTCTCGATCTCGAAGACAATGGCTGGGGGTGGCGCGCCGGTCTCGCTTATGAGATCCCGGAATATGCGATGCGCGCAAGCCTGGTCTATAACAGCCGCGTCAAGTACGATAACCTGACCGGGACTGTTGATCTCCGTCAGGTTCCAGTTGTGCCGATATTCGGTGGCAAAATCACACCCGTTTTCGGTTCCGCCGAAGCGCCGGATTCGTTGGAATTGAAGCTGCAGAGCGGTATCGCCCCGGATTGGCTCGCTTTCGGTTCAGTCAAGTGGACGAACTGGAGCGTCCTGCAGTCCGTGCCCTTCTGCCCGACGTCGACGAAGGGCCTGGTCGCCTGCACCTCCGGCGGGGCGACGGAACTGACCTCGCTCGACCTCCTCTATCGTGACGGCTGGACCATCACGGGTGGTGTGGGCCACAAGTTCAACGACCAATGGGCAGGCGCGGTCAGCCTGACCTGGGACCGTGGCACCAGCCAGGGCTACGGCTCTCAGACCGATAGCTGGACGCTTGGCGTCGGCGCTGCATTCACGCCGACCGAGCATATCGAGTGGCGCGTCGCTGGTGCCGTTGGCGTGCTGACAAGCGGTTCGTCTGGCGTTGTGACCCAGGACGGCGTCACGTTTGGAGATGATGTCTCCTATTCTTTTGGCAACGATCTGGTTGCCGCGCTGTCGACCAGCATAAAGGTCAAGTTTTAATTCCTGATTTGAAGAATTGAGGAGCCCGGCACTGCCGGGCTCTTCTTTTGTTTGCCGCCGTTAATCATCCCATTTTCTCGTCCCGTTTTGTGACGATTCAGCAACACTTTTTTACGATGGTTCGCGTATGGTGTCGGCGGGGCGAATTTGTCCATTTCCCGCCACAAAGAGGGCGCAGCGATATTGGCGGGCGAGGAGATGACAAGCGTAGGGTGTGCGTAAGCAGTATCATGGGTCGAATTTTTTCCGGTAACGCCAGACAGTGCGATAGCAGCGGCGAGAAGCCAGCGGCAGCAGCCGTTTTGCTTTCCGCCAAAGGCATTTCCGGCCGGAAATCCGCACCTTCGGCAGTGTTGCAGATTCACGTCTTTCCATCATTTTCGATCCCCCGGCATGAAGCTTCATTCCCCCGGGAAGGGTGCGATACCGGTTTGGTCACATTTGCTGTTTACGAAGACGATGAAGGCGGACGGGTGGGACCTGGATCGCAGAGGAAGTACCACAGGCATCACATGCGGGCCGTGCCGGAAGCCGGATGGTTTGCAAGGATGTGCTGGTTTTGAAAGAGGGGCATGGGGCTGGAAGCGACGCGGGTAAAGGGGCCTTGGAGCCCGCCGCGGGATCGCTCGCCTGGAAGGAATGCATCCGCGCGGGCAGAACGGCGAACAAGGCCGCCGCCAAGCGTCTGGGATGAACGAAAGAAACCGGTAAAGATGGTAACGTCCGAGTTCAGATTGTTCAAATTCATGCTGGTCAGCATGTCGATGGCCGTTTCCCTGGCTTTAGCCTGTCCGGTCCTGGCATTCGACATCAAGACGGGCGTTACGAAAGAATCAGGCCCCTTCGATCTCTTCAAATTCGGGTTCAAGGCATACAAGAACGGTCAGAAGGAAGAAGCGGTCGAAGCCTATAAATATGCCGCCGAAAAGGGCCACACCGGTTCGCGCTGGGCGCTCGCCAACATGTATGCCGACGGCGACGGCGTGACGCAGGATGATTTTGAAGCCTTCAAGATCTATAGCGAGATCGCACAGCAGGGCGTGGAGCCTGGCTCGGAGGATACCGGCTTCTTCATCAATGCGCTGCTGTCGCTTGCCAGCTATTACAGGCACGGCATTGCCGGCAGCCCGGTGAAGATCGACCTCAATCAGGCCCGCCAGCTCTATTTCCAGGTCGCTTCCACCTTCGGTGTTCCCGAAGCGCAGTTCCAGCTTGCGCAGATGATGCTCGCAGGCGAGGGCGGCAGCGCCAATATCAATCAGGCCAAGAAATGGCTCAATCAGGCCCGCAAGAGCGGCCACCCCGGCGCCATGTCGGTCTTCGGCAACATCCTTTTCGATGAAGGCCAGTCTGCCCGCGGTCTGGCTCTGATGACTGCGGCTCTCGACCGCTGCAAGCCGAAGGATTGCAGCTGGATGCAGTCGCTGCAGGAAGATGCTTTCTCGGTCGCCAGCGAGGCGGATCGGCGCGCGGCCGTATCCCTGTCGCATACGATTGCGACCGGCTCGGACGACTGAGCTTTCGAGCAATTCCAGCAAAAGTGCGCGGCGGTTTTGCGTCCGGAATCGCGTAAAACGGAAATGCTTTAAAGCTCAGGCAGCAAACTCGAAGTAAGCCACGACAGGCACGTGGTCGGACGGCTTTTCCCAGGCGCGCACATGCTTTTCGATCGCCGCTGACGTCATGCAGTCGGCTGCTTCCGGCGACAGCATCAGATGGTCGATGCGGATGCCGTTATTCTTTGGCCAGGCGCCGGCCTGATAATCCCAGAAGGAATAGAGCGCTGTCGCATCGGTTGCCGAGCGCACCGCATCGACGAGACCCAGATTTTCCAGCCGGCGGAAGGATTCGCGCGTTTGCGGCAGGAAGAGCGCGTCGCTCGCCCAGACCTTCGGGTCAAAGCAGTCATGTGGCTCGGGAATGACGTTGTAGTCGCCTGCGAGAATGAAGATTTCCTCGAATTCCAGGCGGTCGGCCGCGAATTTGCGCAGACGCTCCATCCAGGCCAGCTTGTAGGGATATTTTTCCGTTTCCGGCGGGTTGCCGTTCGGCAGGTAGAGGCAGCAGACGCGAGCCACCTTGTTGCCGGGCAGCGAGAACACGGCTTCGAGGAAACGCGCCTGCTCGTCGAGCGGATCACCCGGCAGGCCACGATTGACTTCGGAAGGCGAACTCTTGGAAAGAATGGCGACGCCGTTGAAGCCTTTCTGCCCATGCGTTTCGACATGGTAGCCAAGCGCCTCGATCTCCAGCCGCGGGAAGCCTTCATCGACCGTCTTTATTTCCTGCAGGCAGACGATATCAGGGCTGGAATCCTTCAACCATTGCGTCAGGTTATCGATGCGCGCCTTGACGCCGTTGATGTTCCAGGTCGCGATCTTCATGGCTTGTATCCTAAGCTACGTGTGAGCTTTCTTTTATCGCGCTCCGGCGCCGGCGGACAAGACAGGAAACCGGCCGAAAGAAAATCTCCGGCCGGTTATATGTGGAAAGCAAGTTGTCGGATCAGATCGCGAAGCTGGTGCCGCAGCCGCAGCTTGCCACCGCATTCGGGTTGTTGATCTGGAAGGACTGGCCGAGCAGGTTGTCGACGAAATCGATTTCGGAGCCGGCCATATAGACCAGCGAGAGACTGTCGATCAGCACTTTGGCATTGTTCTTCTCGACGACGATGTCGTCGTCAGCGGCAGCATCCACAAGATCGAACTTGTAGGAAAAGCCCGAACAGCCGCCGCCCTCGACGGAGACGCGCAGTGCGCTCTTGCCGGGATCGCTGCCGACAATGGCGGCAATACGCTTTGCCGCGGCATCGGAAAGGGTTACATTTGCTTCAGTCATTATTCCTCCTGCCGGGGTCAAGATCCGGAGAGAACCCATTTTAGACGTTTGATATTCAAACGCATGATATCAAAGAAACTTATCATGATCCTCCCATAAAGGACAGGATCTGGCGAAGCGGTCGACAAAGCGCCTCTTTGCCGTTTCTATAAGCTATAGGTATGAAGAGCGGAAAGCGGCGTCAATGGGCAGGGCCGCAACGCGTTAGTGACGGTGAAGAATGAGCCTCGACACGCATGCATTGGGTTTCGGTTATGGCGAACGGGCGGTCTATGCGGCAGATCCATGGAATTCGCGCGGGCGTCTCTATCACGAGAGTGGCAGCCCGACGCGCTCCGATTTCCAGCGAGACCGCGACCGCATCATCCATACGACGGCCTTCCGCCGGCTAAAGCACAAGACGCAGGTTTTCATCGCTCAGGACGGCGACCATTACCGCACGCGTCTGACGCACACGATCGAGGTGGCGCAGATCGCCCGCGCGCTTGCCCGTGCGCTGAAGGCCGACGAGGACTTGGCTGAGGGCGTGGCGCTCGTCCACGATTTCGGCCACACGCCCTTCGGCCATACCGGTGAGGATGCGCTGCATGAAGAGCTGCTGCCCTATGGCGGCTTCGACCACAATGCCCAATCCTTGCGCATCGTTACCAAACTCGAGCGGCGTTATGCCGAATTCGACGGCATCAACCTGACCTGGGAAAGTCTCGAGGGTCTCGTCAAGCATAACGGCCCGCTGCTGACCGCCGATGGCGTTGGCACGCGCGGACCTGTGCCACAGCCGATTCTCGACTATTGCGAGTTGCACGATCTGGAGCTCGCAAGCTATGCAAGCCTCGAAGCCCAGGTCGCCGCCATCGCCGATGACATCGCCTACAACACGCATGACATCGATGACGGCCTGCGTTCGGGTTATCTGAGTTTCGAGATGCTGGAGGAAATTCCGTTCCTCGCCGGGCTGATGGCAGAGGTGAGAGAGCGCTACCCGCATCTGGAGCCGAGCCGTTTCACGCATGAAATCATGCGCCGTCAGATCACGCGCATGGTCGAGGATGTCATCGGCGTTGCGCAGAAACGCCTCGCTGAGCTGAAACCGCAGAGCGCCGACGATATCCGCAAAGCGGATCATGTGATTGCAACGTTTTCGGACGAGATGGCCGAAACCGACAGGCAGATCAAGGCGATGCTCTTCAAGCGCATCTACCGCAATCCCGACATCATGCGCATCCGCGCCGGTGCCGCCCAGATCGTCAAGGATCTGTTCGGCGCCTACATGGCCAATCCCAAGGAGATGCAGAGCCATTATTGGGTAGACCATATCGCTGGTCTCTCCGATGCGCCGAAAGCCCGCCATGTCGGCGATTACCTTGCCGGCATGACGGACACTTATGCCATCAGTGCCCACAGGCGATTGTTTGACCACACTCCGGATTTGCGATAGGCAGCGGGCGCCCGGCAGCCGCCGGCGATCCTATTGGCACAGCCTGTGCATGGAAGAGTGCGATGAACCTTTTTACCGATTTTGAAGCCAGGATTAAAAACGCCCTTGAACAGCTCGATCTGGTCAAGGAAAAGCGATCCGAGCTCGATTTCGGTCGCATCGCCGTCGAGCCGCCGCGTGATGCGAGCCACGGCGATGTCGCGACCAACGCTGCCATGGTGCTTGCCAAGCCGCTCGGCACCAATCCGCGTGCATTGGCCGAAATCATCATCGCCAAGCTGCAGGAAGATGCTGACGTCGCCGAAGTTTCGGTCGCCGGTCCGGGCTTTATCAACCTCAGGCTTTCCGTCGGTTACTGGCAGCGCCTGCTTGGCGCGATGATCCAGTCGGGCACTAAATACGGCCGTTCCGGTCTGGGGCAGGGCCGCAAGGTCAATGTCGAATATGTCTCGGCCAATCCGACCGGCCCGATGCATGTCGGCCATTGCCGCGGCGCCGTCGTCGGCGATGCGCTGGCAAACCTGCTCGCCTTTGCCGGCTATGATGTCGTCAAGGAATATTACATCAACGACGCGGGCTCGCAGATCGATGTGCTCGCGCGGTCCGTCTTCCTGCGCTACCGCGAAGCGCTCGGCGAGAAGATCGGCGAGATCCCGTCCGGCCTCTATCCGGGAGACTATCTTGTCCCGGTCGGGGAATCGCTGGCCGCCGAATATGGCGTGCGCCTGCACAATATGCCGGAAGAGCAGTGGATGCCGATCGTCAAGGATCGCGCCATCGAGATGATGATGGCGATGATCCGTGAGGATCTGGCTGCGCTCAACGTCCATCACGACATCTTCTTCTCGGAGCGCACGTTGCATGCCAATGGTGCGGCGGCAATCCGCACCGCCATCAACGACCTGACCTTCAAGGGTTATGTCTACAAGGGCACGCTGCCGCCGCCGAAGGGCCAGCTTCCCGAAGACTGGGAGGACCGCGAACAGACGCTCTTCCGCTCGACCGAAGTCGGGGACGATATCGACCGCGCGCTCATCAAGTCGGACGGCTCCTATACCTATTTCGCCGCCGACGTCGCCTACTTCAAGAACAAGTTCGATCGCGGCTTCAACGAGATGATCTATGTGCTCGGCGCTGATCATGGCGGCTACGTGAAGCGTCTCGAGGCGGTCGCACGCGGCGTTTCGGACGGCAAGGCGAAGCTGACGGTGCTGCTCTGCCAGCTCGTGAAGCTGTTCCGCGACGGCGAGCCGGTGAAGATGTCCAAGCGCTCGGGCGATTTTGTCACATTGCGCGATGTGGTTGAGGAAGTCGGACGTGATTCGGTCCGCTTCATGATGCTTTACCGCAAGAATTCCGAGCCGCTGGACTTCGATTTCGCAAAAGTAACGGAGCAATCCAAAGATAATCCGGTCTTTTACGTACAGTATGCGCATGCCCGCTGCATGTCGGTCTTCCGGCAGGCGAAGGAAGCCTTCCCGGATCTTGCTCCGACGCCGGAGCTTTTGGCGCAATCCGTTGCAGGCATTAGCGATTCCGCCGAATTGCAGCTGATTGCCAAGGCTGCGGAATTCCCGCGAATCGTTGAAAGTGCAGCCCAGTCTCAAGAGCCGCATCGCATCGCTTTTTACCTCTATGATCTTGCCAGCGCCTTCCACGCGCACTGGAACAAAGGTAAAGATCAGACTGAATTACGATTTGTTAACGATAAGAACCGAGAATCGAGTATTGCCAGACTTGGGCTGGTGTACGCCGTCGCGTCGGTTTTGAAGTCGGGACTTGCCATTACAGGCACTGCCGCACCGGACGAAATGCGATAACGTCACCATTTCCCCACAATGCGCTGGCATTGAAGTGTTTGCGTTTTTGAGTGGGATGGGCATGGCTGATAAACGACTTGCGTATGACACGCGCGGTAAAGACGATATGTTTGCCGACGATGATCCGTTGGCTGAACTTGCTCGTATCGTCGGCTTTGAACCCCGAATTGCGGCCAATACTGTAAACGAACCCCAGCGGCAGGAGCCGGTTCTCGATCTCGAGGACGAGCTTCTCCGCGAGTTCGAGAGCTATGATGCGCCGCGTCCCCTGGCTGCCTCCGATCATCAGGCAGAGCCAGTCGCTCAACAAGTCGAAGCCTACGACTATGTCGAGCCGGTTCAGGAGGATGTCCCCTCGATCGGTGAGGAACTTGTTCCAGCGGTCGTGTTCGATTTCGAGACGCCTGTGGTCGAGCCAGAGCTCCCGGAGGCAACTTTCGTTGCTCCCGAAGTGGCTGCTCCCGAACCGGTGGCGGTCAATTGGGAGGCGCCTGTCGCCGATGATTGGGCTCCTGTTCCGACGAAGCCCGTTGCCGTTTCTGCCGAACCTCCGGCCATGTTTACGGCATATGGCGGCGCCCGTGATCTGATCGAAGAGCTGGAGCTTTCCATCGGTGGCGCTCTTCCTGCCGCTCCGTCCATTCAGCCGTCGGCGAAGGCGCCGCAATGGTCGGCCGCCAGCATTCGCCTGCCGATCGCCAATTTCCACGCGCCGCGCCGCGAGGAACCGGTTCTTACCGATCTGGCTGTCGAGGCGCCCGTTGTCGAGCCGGCTCCGGTGGAAGCCTTCGCTGCCGAACCTGAATTTGTTGCCGAATCGGAGTTCACGGTCGAACCCGAAGCGGCTGTGCCTGATGTCGCCGAAGAGCCTCTGCCGATCGCCGCAGTTGAAGCTGCGGATTTCGAGCCGGTTGCCGCATCCTTCGGTTTTCCGGCAGAGATCGATCGCCACGAAGAAGTTGCCTTTCCTGAAGAGCCCGTCGCGGCGTTTGAAGATATTACTGCCTTCGAAGAGCCCGCTAACTCCGGTTTCGACCTGATCGCGGCTGCAGCCGAAGGCGATGTCCATCCCGATGCTGCGCTCACCGAAGCGTTGCCGGAGCCCGCCTTCGATGCGGAAACCTTCGATCTCGACGATCTGCTGGCGGATGTCTCCCGTTATCCGGTACCGCAGCGCGCTGCATCGTCCGTTGCGTCTGAGCCCGTCGCGACTGCACCCGAGCCTGTGGTTGCGCCGCCGGCACCGCAACCAGTGCCGGTTCCCGCTGTTCCTGTTTTCGAGGCGCCCGTCTTCGAGGCGCCGGTGTTTGATACGCCCTTCTTCGAAGCGCCCGTTGCTCGCACATCCGTGCCGCCGACGGTGATTGCACCTGTGCCGATGAGCCGTGCGACGCCCGTTCTTCGTCAGCCCGAAGCGCCGAAGCCGGTCGTTCGGGCTCCGGTGGAGCCGGTCTCGCAGCCTATCGCGCCCGCGCCTGGCGTCGCGCGCCAGCCGGAACTGGAGGCCGAAGATCCCTTTGCCGGCCACGATTTCGAGCTGGATCTCGCCGGTATCGAACTGGAGCTTGCCGATCTCGACTTCGCCGAGCCGCAGTCGAAGCCCGAGCCCGAACCCGTACGAGTTGCGCCTGTCGTCGCAGCACAGCCCGCGCCGCGTCCGCAGCCGGCACCGGTTTTTGTGCCGGAGCCGCAGCCTGCTCCGGTCAGCTATGCCAAGCCGGCATCGGCAAGCGAATCCACCGACGATCTGCCCTTCGATCCGTCGATGATCTCCGATCCGGAAGATCGTCCCGAGACGGTCGAGGACATGCATGTTCCGACGCTGCCGCCTGTCGAGCATCCGGAACCGGTCGCCAAGACCGCCGACTTCGATTTCGATCTCGATGCCGAGATCGCAAGCTTCTTCGAGCCCGCCAAGCGGCAGGAGAAAGCACCGGTTGCCCCGGCTTGGGCATCCCCGGTCACTGCTGCAACTGCCGCTGCTGTGGCCAAGCCCGCGAACTCCGTCTTTGCCGACGGGCTTGATGATTTCGAACGCGCGCTGGAAGAGGATTTCCGCCGCAGTGTGCGCGAGCCGGTCGAGCGTCGCGAGAATGTTTCCGAAGTCCATATCGAATCCGCAAGCCAGACCGCGGATTTCAACCGCGCCCGCTCCATGCGCCGTCTGTTGGCTGCAGCCGCCATGCTGGTCGTTTTTGCCGGCGGCGCTTACGGCGTCTACACTTGGGTTTCCAACGGTCCCGGCCTTGGCATCGTCAGCTCCGGCGAGCCGCGCGTCATAACCGCCGACAAGGATCCGGTGAAGGTCGTTCCCGAAAATCCGGGCGGCAAGACCGTGCCGAACCAGGACAAGGCTGTCTATGACCGGGTCGCAGGTGCTGCCGAAGAGCCGAAGCAGAAGGCGCTTGTTTCCTCCGATGAGGCGCCGGTCGACGTCGTCCAGCGCACGTTGACGCCGGAAGTTTCGCCCGATGACAATGAAGGTAGTGCCGATCAGGTCATGCCGACTGCTGTCGGCGAAACGCAGGATCCGCGCCTGCTGCCCGATCACGACAACACTGTGAATGCCTCCGCTTCCGACGACGATGCGGTACCGTCCGTTTCGCCTCGCAAGGTCCGCACGATGATCGTCAAGCCGGACGGCACGCTCGTCGCTCGCGAAGAGCTCGCGCCTGCCGAGCAATCCGCACCAGCCAATGACGTGGTGTCGGCAACCCCTGCGGCCCAACCGGCTACGACGCCATCTGCTGCAAGTTTCCCGGCAAGCACCGGCAATCAGGTCGCTTCCGTAGCAAGTCCGCCTGCGGGAACTGCGCCTGCTGCTCAGGCGACGGCCAAGGTGGCTGAAGTGAATGCCGCCAACGCAAATCAGGTTGATCCGCCGGTTCGCGCAGTGAAGACGACGCCGATTGCCGACGCTGCCTCTGCCGTGGCGACCGATACGGCGCCTGTCCCGACCGCCCGCCCGGCCGAGCAGCCGGTCAATGTCGTCGGCACGGTAACCGAGAACGGCAATGTTCGCCCGACGGCTCAGCAGAAGCCGACGCAGGTCGCTTCTGCATCGGCAGCAGCCGCTGCCCAGCCGACACAGCAGGCTCCGGCCGCCGCAAGTGGTGGCTACGGCATCCAGATCGCATCGCTGCCGTCAGAGGATGAGGCGAAGAAGTCCTACGCCAGCCTGTCGAAGAAGTTCGCAGGTGTGCTCGGTGGCCGCGCCTACGAAATCCGTAAGGCAGATATCGCCGGCAAAGGTACTTTCTACCGCGTCCGCATCCCGGCCGGCTCGAAGGACGAAGCTGCCGCCCTTTGCGAGCAGTATCGCTCCGCCGGCGGAAGCTGCCTCATCTCGCGCTAAGCTTTCTGAATAATTTTATCGGAACGGCGGGCTTGTCCCGCCGTTCTTTTTTGTGGGATCGCGCTTGACCTTGCTCGCAATTCGCGGGGCGGCCCTTATGATTCGAGTATGACCGAATCAAAAGCAATGATCCTCGGCTGCAGCGGCCTCAAGCTGACCGACGAAGAGAAGGCCTTCTACAAGGCTGAACGCCCCTGGGGCTTTATCCTCTTCGGGCGGAATATTTCCGAAGCCCAGCAGATCAGTGATCTCGTTGCCGAGCTGCGTGAATGCGTCGGCTGGCATGCGCCTGTGCTGATCGACCAGGAGGGCGGTCGCGTTCAGCGCATCCGTCCGCCGATCCTGCAGCACTATCCGCCGGGACAGGCGCTTGGCGATCTCTATCGCCGCGACCGCGCGCTTGGGCTGCGCGCCGCCTGGCTGATGTCGCGCCTGCATGCCTTCGATCTCCAGAGGTTCGGCATCAATGTCGATTGCCTGCCGGTGCTGGATGTGCCCATCGAAGGCAGCAGCAACGTCATCGGCAACAGAGCCTATGGCGGCGATCCCGTCACTGTCGCGGAAATGGGCCGGGCTGCTTGCGAGGGTTTGAAGGCTGGTGGCTTGCTGCCGGTCATGAAGCACATGCCGGGCCACGGGCGCGGCTTTGCAGATTCGCATCTGGAGCTGCCGGTCGTCACGGTATCGCGCGAAGAACTGCAAGTTCACGACTTCCCGCCCTTTATCGCCATGAAGGATGAGTTGATGGCCATGACCTGCCATCTCGTCTTCACGGCAATCGATCCGGAGAATCCGGCAACCACCTCCCGCAAGGTGATTGACGAGGTCATCCGCACTGAGATCGGCTTCAAGGGCTTGCTCCTGTCGGACGATAGCTCGATGAATGCGCTTTCCGGCACGATCGGCGAACGGGCGACGAATATTATTGCGGGCGGCTGCGATATCGTGCTGCATTGCAACGGCCATATGGACGAGATGCTTCAGGTCGTGGCAAATGTTCCGCCGCTGGCAGGTCTTGCGCGCGAGAGGGCACGGCTGGTTGAGGACGGCTTCCCGACCGCCGATGCTGTAGACGAGGCGACGATAAGGGCGGAATTCGACGCCATGTTTGCGACGGCTTGAGAAGAGGCCGGAAAGGCAGGGTAGGGTGAACACGATCAAGGGCACGGAGCGGTCCCAGGGGGCGTCAACGCCGATGGACAAGCTGTGGCAGGAGAACGGTTCGGAACGCGCCACCCATGAGCCGGCGCTGGTGATCGATGTCGCCGGCTTCGAAGGCCCGCTTGATCTTTTGCTCTATCTTGCCCGCAACCAGAAGGTCGACCTGTCGCGCATTTCGGTTCTGGCCCTTGCCGAGCAATATCTGCAGTTCGTCGAAAGCGCGCGGCGTATCCGCATCGAGCTTGCCGCTGACTATCTCGTCATGGCGGCCTGGCTTGCCTATCTGAAATCGCGATTGCTGATCCCGCAGCAGGTCAGGGACGACGGTCCCTCGGGTGAGGAAATGGCCGCAACGCTTGCTTTTCGCCTGAAGCGGCTGGAGGCGATGCGTCAGGTTGCCGACGGCCTCGTCAACCGCAACCGGCTCGGTCGGGACATTTTCGCCCGTGGCGCGCCCGAACATATCCCGCATCGCCAGCAGTCGGCCTATGAGGCCAATCTCTACGATCTCCTGAGCGCCTACGCAGCCTTGCGACAGCGCCATGCTATCACCCAGGTGACGATCGAGCGGCGCAACGTCTGGTCGCTGACTGATGCCCGCGAACTGCTGACCCAGATGATCGGCGATATCGTCGACTGGACGGCGCTCGAGCAATATCTGCTGCGTTACCTCGCAAGCCCCGCCGAGCGCGTCACGGCCGTTGCCAGCGCCTTTGCCGCCTCGCTGGAACTGGTGCGCGAGGGCAAGCTGGAGATCCGCCAGGATGGCGCCTTCCAGCCGATCTACATGCGCCGCGGCCCGAAACATGCCACCCTGCAGGTGGTCGAACAGGAGCAGTCGGATTGATCGGCGCGCAGGACGAGGACTTTGAAGGTGAAGATGGGGAAGACGAAGACGCTTCCCGCAATCTGCAGGCCGAGATCGAAGCGGAGCGTATAGCCGAAGCGCTGGTCTTCGCCTCCGCCCAGCCGGTATCCGAAGGCTTTATCACCGAGCGTCTGCCGAAGGGCTTCAATGCGCGCGAGATCATGCTGCGTCTGAAGGATCACTATGCGCCGCGCGGCGTCAATCTCGTACAGGTCGATGATGCTTGGGCCTTCCGCACCGCCGCCGATCTCTCCTTTTTCATCCGTCGCGATGAGAATGAGGTCCGGAAGCTCTCCCGCGCTGCTCTGGAAGTGCTGGCGATCATTGCCTATCACCAGCCGGTGACGCGCGCCGAGATCGAGGATATCAGAGGCGTCCAGACCTCGCGCGGTACGCTCGACGTGCTGATGGAGGCGGGTTGGGTACGTTTCCGCGGCCGCCGTCGCACGCCGGGCCGGCCGGTGACGCTCGGCACGACGCGGGATTTCCTTGATCATTTCGGCCTTGAGGAATTGCGCGACCTGCCTGGTCTTGAAGAACTGAAGGGCGCCGGCCTGTTGTCCGGCCGGATCCCCGCCAATTTCAACATTCCGTCGCCCCTCATGAACGACGAACTGACCGAGGACGAGGATCCAATTACACAACTGGACCTTGAAGAGCTTGGACTGCTCGCCCCTGGCGGCGCTTCCGAGGAATGACGTAGGTTGGTCTTGCTTTTGCCACGCCCACGCAAAACAATGTCAATCACTAGATTTCGATGGATGAATGGCTTGTCACAAAGGCCGATACCGTGACATTAAGCTCAATCCAGAAGGATTGATGTTGGAAACCGGATCGGAAATTCTTACATCGAGGGAACAGCGAAACAGGGAGTATGCGTAATGGGTTCTTTTAGCATGTGGCACTGGCTGATCGTCCTGGTCATCGTGCTGTTGTTGTTCGGTCGTGGCAAGATCCCGGAACTGATGGGCGACGTTGCCAAGGGCATCAAGAGCTTCAAGAAGGGCATGACGGACGAGGACGCGCCGGAGACGGGCAAGACCGTCGATCACAAGGCCGACGAAACGAAGTAATCACGTACGGGAAAGGGCGCAGCCCCCGCGCCGCCCGTTCAGGAGCCTTGCATGTTCGATATTGGCTGGACCGAACTCTTGGTTATCGCGGTCGTTCTGATCGTGGTTGTCGGTCCGAAGGATCTGCCGCCGATGCTGCGCGCTTTCGGCAAGATGACGGCACGTGCCCGCAAAGTGGCGGGCGATTTTCGCGCTCAATTCGATGAAGCGTTACGCGAAGCCGAACTTGACGATGTGCGCCGCACGATCAGCGACGCCCAGAGGCTGAACCCGGTCAACAGCCTGCGCGAGGCGATGAACCCGTTGCGCCAGATGGGCAACGAGATCAAGTCCGATCTGCAGAACGCGACGAAGGTTGACAAGCCGGTCGAGCAGGGCGCTGAAAACAAGACGGACGTGCCGCTTGCGGAAGTCTCTGCACCGGCGCCGTCCCTGAGCCTGCCGGAAACGCCGCCTGCCGTTCCCGCGCCGCCGCCTGTTGCCGCTGCAGCCGTTGCGCCGCTCGTTGCCGCTGAAAAGCCGAAGACGGTGCGCAAGCCGCGGGTGAAGGCAGCAGACAAGGCTGATGCGGTGGCCCTTGTTGCCGCACCTGTCGAAAAACTGAAGCGCGCTGCTGCAACGAAGAAGCCGACCGAGGTCAAGAAGCCGGCCGTAAGAAGAAAGAAGGATGAGGCATGAGCGGTGATATCGAAGACAAGCCGCAGCCGTTGATCGAGCACTTGATGGAGCTGCGTAAGCGGCTTATCTGGTCGATCGGGGCGTTCTTCATCGCCTTCATCGCGTGCTTCATTTTCGCCAAGCACATCTTTAATTACCTCGTCTTTCCCTACAAGCTTGCCGTCAGCTGGGCTCACCTCGATGTCGAGAAAGCGCAGCTCATCTACACTGCGCCGCAGGAGTTCTTCTTCACACAGGTCAAGGTTGCCATGTTCGGCGGTCTTGTGATCGCCTTCCCGATCATTGCAGCACAGATCTACAAGTTCGTCGCTCCCGGCCTCTACAAGAACGAGCGCCAGGCCTTCCTGCCGTTCCTGATCGCATCGCCGATCCTGTTCCTCATGGGCGCCGCACTGGTCTATTTCTTCTTCACGCCGATGGTCATGTGGTTTTTCCTGTCGATGCAGCAGGCGCCGGGCCATGACGAAGTGGCGATCTCGCTTCTGCCGAAGGTCTCGGAATATCTGAGCCTTATCATGACGCTGGTCTTCTCCTTCGGTCTCGTCTTCCAGCTTCCCGTCATCACCACGCTTCTTGCCCGCGTCGGTCTTCTCACCTCACAATGGCTCGCTGAGAAGCGCAAGTTCGCGATCGTGCTTGCCTTCGTCGTGGCCGCGGTTCTGACGCCGCCCGATCCCATGTCCCAGATCGGTCTTGCGCTGCCGACGATCCTTCTCTACGAGATTTCCATCTACGCGGCACGACTCGTGGAGCGTCAGCGTTCCAAACAGGCGCTTGAAGAGGCCAGTGAATCCTCCGATGTCGCCAAGACGGACAGCGTCTGAGCGCATCAGGACATTTCTCTGAGATCTGCCGTTTTCCATCCGGTCGGGGTTTCCTCCGACCGGTTCATGTCTGTTGAAACGATCTGGAACGACGATGCTCGATATCAAATGGATCCGTGAGAATCCCGAGGCTCTCGATGCTGCCCTTGCCAAGCGCAGCACGGAACCTCTGTCGCAATCTCTCATCGCCCTTGACGAAAAGCGCCGCTCCGCCGTGCAGAAGGCGCAGGATCTGCTCTCCCGCCGCAACGCCGCCTCCAAGGAGATCGGTGCTGCCATGGCGCAGAAGAATACCGAGCTCGCCGACAAGCTGAAAGCCGAGGTCGCCGAGATCAAGGAAACGCTGCCGGCTGCCGAAGAGGAAGAGCGTGCACTTTCCGCCGAGCTCAACGACCAGCTTTCACGCGTCCCGAACGTGCCGCTTGATGAGGTGCCCGTCGGCAAGGACGAGCACGACAATGTCGTGACCCGTATCGTCGGCGAAAGGCCGCGCTGGAACCACACGCCCAAGGAGCATTTCGAAATCGGCGAAGCCCTCGGCTACATGGATTTCGAACGGGCTGCCAAGCTCTCCGGTTCGCGCTTCACTGTGCTGACCGGTCCGTTGGCCAAGCTGGAACGCGCACTCGGCCAATTCATGATCGACCTCCACACGACCGAACACGGCTATACCGAAGTGTCTTCGCCGTTGATGGTGCGGGGCGAGGCACTGTTCGGCACCGGCAACCTGCCGAAGTTCGAGGAAGATCTCTTCAAGACGACGGATGGTCGTTACCTCATCCCGACCGCGGAAGTGACGCTGACCAACCTGGTTCGCGAGGAAATCCTAGATCAGGAAAAGCTGCCGCTGCGCTTCACTGCTCTTACGCCATCCTTCCGTTCGGAGGCAGGATCTGCCGGCCGCGATACCCGCGGCATGCTGCGTCAGCACCAGTTCTGGAAGTGCGAACTCGTCTCGATCACCGACGCCGAGAGCTCGATTGCCGAACATGAGCGCATGACGGCCTGCGCTGAAGAAGTGCTGAAACGCCTCGGCCTGCATTTCCGCACGATGACGCTCTGCACCGGCGACATGGGCTTCGGCTCGCGCAAGACCTATGACCTCGAAGTCTGGCTGCCGGGACAGAACACCTTCCGCGAAATCTCGTCCTGCTCCGTCTGCGGCGATTTCCAGGCACGGCGCATGAACGCTCGCTATCGCGGCAAGGACGACAAGGCGACGAAATTCGTCCACACGCTGAATGGCTCCGGCACGGCAGTCGGGCGCTGCCTGATTGCGGTTCTCGAAAATTATCTGAACGAGGATGGCTCGGTCACGATTCCGGACGTTTTGCTGCCCTATATGGGCGGTCTGACGAAGATCGAACGGGCGGCTTGAGACAATGCGCATCCTGCTGACGAATGACGACGGTATCCATGCCGAAGGC
>Ga0209758_1001228_pt1 | contig 32082 bp, 28 predicted proteins | sample AraplaMF_Col_mMF_FD_184258 | JGI IMG/M metagenome (GOLD analysis project Ga0209758, IMG submission 184258) | Arabidopsis root microbial communities from the University of North Carolina, USA - plate scrape MF_Col_mMF (SPAdes) (version 2) | ecosystem: Host-associated > Plants > Roots > Endosphere... | reverse complement strand
CCACGCTGGTCAGCGGCTCGACGCCGTCGGTGTCGACCTCGGCCAGCTGCTCGATCCACGTCATGATGCCGTTGAGCTCCTGGGCCAGGGCCTCGATGCGCTCTTCGGGTTCGGCGATGCGGGCGAGCCGCGCGACCTTCCGCACGGTGGCGGCGTCAATGGCCATGGGGGCCTCCTGAAATTCGAGCGTGTGGGTTAGCCGTCATGCGTCTTGGTTTCAAGGCGCGGCTTTGGCTTTCAACCTCATCCTGAGCTTGTCGCCCGTTTGAGTTTTGGCTGGCGAAGGCAGCCTGGGGGACGAGGTTGACGCGCCGCGCCATGTCCTCGTCCTTCGACAAGCTCAGGATGAGGACGTAAGAGTGGACCCATGCCCGTCCTCGACATCGCCGAATTCGCCGCCGCCCTCCCCGACTACAGGCCGATCGTCGGCCTGGATCCCGGCGAGAAGACCATCGGCGTGGCCGTGTCCGACGTCACCCTGACCGTCGCCAGCCCCCTGGCCCTGATCAAGAAGGGCAAGTTCAGCGACGACGCGAAGACCCTGTTCCAGCTGATGGACAGCCGCAAGGCCGTGGGCATCGTCATCGGACTCCCGCTTAACATGGATGGCGCCGAGGGCGTGCGCTGCCAGTCCAACCGCGCCTTGGGCCGCAACCTGCTGCGCCTCAACCCCGACCTGCCGATCACCTTCTGGGACGAGCGCCTGTCGACCGCGGCCGTGACCCGGGTGCTGATCGACGAGCACGACGTCAACCGCAAGCGCCGTGGCGAGGTGGTCGACAAGATGGCGGCCGGCTGGATCCTGCAGGGCGCGCTGGAGCGCATCCGGGGGATCAACGAGGCGGCGGGCAAGGGGTTCTGAGGCTAATCCGGGATTAACGAGGTGCGGCTGGGCACGTGATCAACGACTCGCGCGCCAAAGACCGAGGCCCGTTATGGCCAGCAGGAAGAGGCCTGCATAAGTGGCGGCAGGAACTCGTCATGACTTTTCTTGGCGCCTGGTCCACTCGTCCGCAATCTTCTCGATCAGAGTGCCGAAAGCGGAAAGTCCAAGAAAGCCCGCGATTACGAAATAGTTCAGCTCGGACTTCCACGGTCGCGGCAACGCAGACCAATCTATTGCAAGAGCAGCATAAGCGGCGGCAAAGCTTGTCAGAACAGTCGCCCACCCGCAAAACCTGCTGACCAACTTCGTCATCGTCATTCCCCGTATGCGATTTCCTCCTCTGGACTCAGGTATGCGATCGGTCAACCGCCACCGAATTCTCCGCCCCGCCTTCCCTCCCCGCCCAAAGCCCCGTATGACGCCCACTCATGACGGCCAAGCCCCCGCCCCATGAGCCCGCCGCGCCGATCGAGACGATCCGCGCGCGCATCTTCTCGTTCCCCCGCCGCCATTTCCTGTCGGCCGGCGACCTGAACGCCTTGCAGGCCACCGAGCTGCTGGACCTGGCCGACGCCTTCGTCGCCCTCAATCGCCAGACGACCAAGTCCCTCGACATCCTCAAGGGGCGGACGCTGATGAACCTGTTCTTCGAGAACAGCACCCGCACCCAGTCCAGCTTCGAGATCGCCGGCAAGCGCCTGGGCGCCGACGTCGTCAACATGAGCCCGCGCACCTCGTCGATCACCAAGGGCGAGACCCTGATCGACACCGCCGTGACCCTGAACGCCATGCGGCCCGACCTCCTGGTGGTGCGCCACGCCTCGTCGGGCGCCGCCAGCCTGCTGAGCCAGAAGGTCAGCGGCAGCGTCATCAACGCCGGCGACGGCCAGCACGAGCATCCCACCCAGGCCGTGCTGGACGCCCTGTCGATCCGCCGCGCCTTCGGCCGGGTCTCGGGCCTGACCGTGGCGATCTGCGGCGACGTGCTGCATAGCCGCGTGGCCCGCTCGAACGTCGCCCTGCTCCACACGCTGGGCGCAAGTGTTCGGTTGGTTGGACCGCCCACCCTGATGCCGGCCCAGGCCGAGCGCTGGGGGGTCACCGTCCATCACGACATGAAGGCCGGCCTGGCCGGGGCCGACGTGGTGATGATGCTGCGCCTGCAGCTGGAGCGGATGCAGGGCGCCTTCGTGCCCTCGACCCGCGAATATTTCCGATTCTACGGCCTGGACCGCGAGAAGCTGGCCCGCGCCGCGCCCAAGGCCAAGGTCATGCACCCGGGCCCGATGAACCGTGGCGTCGAGATCGATTCCGACGTCGCCGACGATCCCGAGATCAGCCTGATCCAGGACCAGGTCGAGATGGGCGTGGCGGCGCGGATGGCGGTGCTGGCCTCGCTGGCGCATCGGCTCGAGGAGCATGGCCAATGAACGCCCCCCAGCCCCTCGCCCTGATCAACGCCCGCCTGGTCGATCCCGAGAGCGGCTATGACGGCCCCGGGGGCGTGATCGTCTCCGAGGGCGTGATCTCCGACGTCGCCAAGGGGCGCGAGTTCGGCAAGCTCGGCAAGGACGTCCGCGTCATCGACTGCGGCGGCGCCATGCTGGCCCCCGGCCTGATCGACCTGCGGGTCAAGACCGGCGAGCCCGGGGCCGAGACCAAGGAGACCCTGGCCAGCGCCGCCAGGGCCGCCGCCGCCGGCGGGGTGACCAGCTTCGTCGTCCAACCCGACACCGACCCGGCCGTCGACGACCCCAGCGTGGTCGACTTCATCCTGCGCCGCTCGCGCGACATCGACGCCGCCCGCATCCTCTGCGCCGGCGCGGCGACCAAGGGGCTGAAGGGCGAGCAGATGGCCGAGATCGGCCTGATGCGCGAAGCCGGCTGCGTCTATGTCACCGACGCCGACCGGCCGATCGTCGACAGCAAGGTGATGCAGCGCATCCTGACCTACGCCCGTGGCTTCGACACCCTGCTGGCCCACCGCCCGCTGGACCCGTGGCTGGCCAAGGGCGGGGCGGCCACCGGCGGCGAGTTCGCCGGCCGCATGGGCCTGCCCTCGATCTCGCCGATGGCCGAGCGGATCATGCTGGAGCGCGACGTCGCCCTGCTGGAGGCCACGGGCGGCCGGCTGCTGGTCGACCAGGTCACCAGCGCCCAGGCCCTGGAGACCCTGGCCCGCGCCAAGGCCAAGGGGCTGCGGATCCACGCCAGCGCCTCGATCAACCACCTGTCGTTCAACGAACTGGACATCGGCGACTATCGCAGCTTCGCCAAGGTCACCCCGCCCCTCCGAGGCGAGGACGACCGCCAGGCCCTGATCGAGGCCCTGGCCTCGGGCCTGATCGACATCGTCGTCTCGGCCCACGCCCCGGCCCCGGCCGAGGACAAGCGCCTGCCCTATGACGAGGCCGCCCCTGGCGCCGTGGGCCTGGAAACCCTGCTGCCGGCCCTGCTGAGCCTCTATCACGAGGAGCGCCTGCCGCTGGTCGACCTGATCCGCGCCGTCACCCTGGCGCCGGCCGGCCTGATCGGCCTGCAGTCGGGCCGCATCGCCCCCGGCGCCCCCGCCGACCTGGTGCTGTGCGACCTGGACGCCCCGCTGATCATCGACGCGGCCAGGCTGCTGTCGAAGTCCAAGAACTCGCCGTTCGACGGCCGCCGGCTGCAGGGCCAGGTGCTGATGACGATCGTGGACGGCCGAGTGGCGCACCGGGCGGAGGGCTAGGCGGAATCACACCGCCGCGACCTCGGCCGCTTCCAGCCGCCTGGGATCGCCGACCGCGGTGATCTCGACGACCCTGCCGTTCTCGATCCTGATGTCGAGCAACAGATAGAGCTTGCCCAGCGGCGCCACGACCGCGCCGATCGCGCCGTCGACCAGGGCCGTGCGGGCAGCCTGGGCGAGGCCGTTGTAGAACGCCGCCACGGTCTCGGCGCCCCGCAGTTCCCGGGCCAGGCCGCCGCCGGCGAAGACGTCGGCGCGGACCACGACATTCGGGTCCAGCACCGCCATCAGGCCCGCCAGGTCGCCGGTGCGCGAGGCGGTCAGGAAAGCGTCGACCACGGTCTTCTGCACGGCCTGGGCCGCGTCGAGCGGCGCCTCGCCGCCGCGCACCCGGCGACGGGCCCGACTGGCCAGTTGCCGGGCGGCGTCGGGCGTGCGCTCGACGATCGGGGCGATCTGCTCGAACGGCATGTCGAACAGGTCGTGCAGCACGAAGGCGATCCGCTCGGCGGGCGAGAGGGCCTGCAGCACGACCAGCAGGGCAAGACCGACCGAGTCGGCCAGGATCGTCTCGCGCTCGATGGCGTCCTCGCCGCTGACCGAGGGCTCGGGCCCGCCGTCCAGCAGGGCGTCCTCGCGGCGCGACTTCCTGGAGCGCAGCATGTCCAGGCACACGCGCGAGGTCACCGTGGTCAGCCAGGCCGACAGGTTGTCGACGCCGGTCGTATCGGCGCGCGACAGGCGCAGCCAGGCCTCCTGCACCGCGTCCTCGGCCTCGGGCAGCGAGCCGAGCATCCGGTAGGCCACGCCGCGCAGACGGGCCCGATCGACCTCGAAACGATCGGCGAGAAAATTCTGCTCAGGATTTTTTGGCGGCATCGGTCACATCGCTCCGTCGGGCTTCGTCACACCTTCGACGAACGCAAACCGCCGGATGTGACCGGCGACGGACGTCGAGACGCAACAAACCTCAAGGAGCCTCCCATGCAAGCCCGCATGACCCAGCCCGCCATGCTGATCCCCGACGCCTACAAGGCCATGATGGCCCTCAGCAAGGCTGCCCAGGTCGACAGCCTGCCCGAGCACATCCACGAACTGGTGCACCTGCGCGTCAGCCAGATCAACGGCTGCGGCGTCTGCGTCGACATGCACGGCCGGATGGCCAAGAAGGCTGGCGAGACCGACCAGCGCCTGTTCAGCGTCGCCGCCTGGCGCGACACCCCCTTCTTCACCGACGCCGAGCGCGCCGCCCTGGACCTGGCCGAGGTCGTCACCCGCATCGCCGATAAGGGCGACGCCGTGCCGGACGCCGTCTGGAACGAGGCCGCCCGCCACTATGACGAGAAGGCGCTGGCCGGGCTGCTGCTGACGATCTCGGCGATCAACGTCTGGAACCGGCTGAACGCGGCGACGCGCCAGGTCGCGGGCACGCTGGGGGTTTGATCGGCGAGAGAGGACGCACGCTCTTGTCCCGCCGCCTGAACATGGAGGTGTCGGCGAGAACAAGGAGCGTGCGTCCTCCTCGGCCAGGCTGGACCGGGGAAAATGGTGGAGTCCCCGGCCGGAGCGCCGCTATAAAAGCCGAAATCGGCGTTTTCGCCCTTGCCATGCGCCGGTTCCGCCGGGCAGCTTCACCACATCCATAGGTCGCATTCCGTGCAAGATCTCGCCCAAGCCGTCTACCTGTCCCTCGGCCTCACCCTGCTCGGCGGTTATTTGCTGGGCTCGATCCCGTTCGGCCTGATCGCCACGCGGCTAGGCGGGGCCGGCGACATCCGCCAGATCGGCTCGGGCAACATCGGCGCGACCAACGTGCTGCGCTCGGGCCGCAAGGACCTGGCGGCCATCACCCTGATCGGCGACGCCGGCAAGGGCGTGGTCGCGGTGCTGCTGGCCCGCTGGCTGAGCCACGGCAACCCCTTCATCATCGCCCTGGCGGGCGGCGCGGCCTTCACTGGCCACCTGTTCCCCGTCTGGCTGAAGTTCAAGGGCGGCAAGGGCGTGGCCACCTTCTACGGTGTGCTGCTGGCCGCCTGCTGGCCGGTAGGCCTGCTGGCCGCCGTCACCTGGCTGGCCGTGGCCGCCCTGTTCCGCATCAGCTCGCTGGCCGCCCTGGTCGCCGCCGCCTTCGCCGCCCCGTTCGCCCTGGCCACCGACCAGGACGCCGCGTTCCTGGGCCTCTCGCTGTTCATGGCCGTACTGATCTTCATCCGCCACAAGGACAATATCGGCCGGCTGATGAAGGGCCAGGAGCCGCGGATCGGCAAGAAGAAGACGGCCCCAGCGCCGCCGACTCAAAGCACAGACGGGGCCGCTTGACCCCGCGCCGCCTCTCGGATCAGGAGCGCCTGGCCTGGCTTCGCCTGGCGCGCACCGAGACGGTCGGCCCGGTCGCCTTCGATCATCTGCTGACGCGGTTCGGTTCCGCCGAACGTGCGCTGGTCGCCCTGCCCGACCTGGCCCGCCGGGCCGGCCGCGCCTCGCCCCTGCGCCCGCCGCCCGAGGCCGAGGTCCTGCAGGAACTGGATTGCGGCCAGCGCCTGGGCGCGCGGCTGATCTGCGCCTGCGAGCCGGACTTTCCCCCGCGCCTGGCCGCCCTCGATCCGCCGCCGCCGGTGCTGTGGGCCCTGGGCCACGCCGAACTGCTGTCCCAGCCCAGCCTGGCCATCGTCGGGGCGCGGATCGCCTCGGCCGGCGGCCAGCGCTTCGCCCGCCAACTGGCCGCGGAGCTGGGCCGGCACGGCTATGTGGTGGTGTCGGGCCTGGCGCGCGGCGTCGACGGCGCGGCCCACGAAGGCGCCCTGGCGACCGGCACGGTGGCGGTGCTGGGCGGCGGCGTCAGCGACATCTATCCGCCCGAGCACGCCGACCTGCACGCCCGCATCGCCGGCGAGGGCGGCTGCATCGTCAGCGAGAGCGCCCCCGACCGACGGGCGATCGCCAAGGACTTTCCCCGCCGCAACCGCATCATCTCGGGCCTGTCGCTGGGCGTCATCGTGGTCGAGGCCGAGCTGAAGTCCGGCTCGCTGATCACCGCCCGCCTGGCCGCCGAGCAGGGCCGTGACGTTTTCGCCGTGCCCGGTTCGCCGCTGGACCCGCGCGCCAAGGGGCCCAACGACCTGATCCGCCAGGGCGCGATCCTGTGCGAGGGCGTCGAGGACGTGCTGCGCTCGCTGTCGGGCCAGGCCCATCTGCGCGAGCGCGAACGGCCCTACGCGGCCGAGGACGACAGCCTCGCGGTGGACCACGACGCCCTGCGCGAAGACATCGCCCGCCTGCTGTCGCCCACGCCCGTCTCTCGCGACGAACTGGTCCGCGCCACCCACGCCCCGACCTCGGCGGTGATGGCGGCCTTGGTCGAACTGGCCCTGGCCGAGCGGGCCGAACTGCTGCCGGGCGGGATGGTGGCGAGCGCTTGATCGACGTCCAAATATTCCTCTCTCTATAGAGAGAGCCCTGAACCAAATCGTCCGGCCGCCAAGGCCGCCGTTGACAGACCCCTGGCGCCGCCCCCACTTTCCGGCCCTCGCCGCCTTAGCGCTCCCCTTGGGGTTCGCCTGGGGGACGAACCCAATTCCCAGGCACCAAGGTCCTAATGAACGTCGTCGTCGTCGAGAGCCCGGCCAAGGCCAAGACCATCAACAAGTATCTCGGATCCGACTACAAGGTCCTTGCCTCGTACGGCCACATCCGCGACTTGCCGTCGAAGGACGGGTCGGTCGAGCCGGACAACGACTTCGCCATGAGCTGGGAAGTCGACGGCAAGGCCGCCAAGCGCGTGTCCGACATCGTCGACGCCCTGAAGGGCGCCGATCGCCTGATCCTGGCCACCGACCCCGACCGCGAAGGGGAGGCCATCAGCTGGCACGTGCTGGAGGTGCTGCAGAAGAAGAAGGCGATCAAGGACAAGACCGTCCAGCGCGTCACCTTCAACGCCATCACCAAGTCGAGCGTGCTGGAGGCCATGGCCAATCCGCGCGACATCGACATGGAGCTGGTCGAGGCCTATCTCGCCCGCCGCGCCCTGGACTATCTGGTCGGCTTCACCCTCTCGCCGGTGCTGTGGCGCAAGCTCCCCGGTTCGCGCTCGGCCGGCCGGGTGCAGTCGGTCTGCCTGCGGCTGATCGTCGACCGCGAGCTGGAGATCGAGCGCTTCAAGACCCAGGAATACTGGACCGTCGAGGCCGACGTCACGGCCGGCGCCGAGCCGTTCCTGGCCCGCCTGGTCAAGCACGAGAACAAGAAGCTCACCAAGTTCGACCTGGCCAACGAGGGCTCGGCCTTGGCCGCCAGGGCCGCCGTGCAGAAGGCGGTCTTCAAGGTCGCCGCGGTCGAGAAGAAGCCCGGCAAGCGCTCGCCCGCCCCGCCCTTCACCACCTCGACCCTGCAGCAGGAAGCCGCCCGCAAGCTGGGCTTTTCCGCCCAGCGCACCATGCAGGCCGCCCAGAAGCTGTACGAGGGCATCGACATCGGGGGCGAGACCGTCGGCCTGATCACCTACATGCGGACCGACGGCGTGTCGGTCGAGCCAGAAGGCATCGCCGAGGCGCGCAGCGTGATCGGCAACGTCTATGGTGAGACCTACGTCCCCGAGACCCCGCGCTACTACAAGGCCAAGGCCAAGAACGCCCAGGAGGCCCACGAAGCCATCCGCCCAACCAGCCTGCGCCGCAACCCCGGCTCGCTGCGCCTGGAGCCCGACCTGGGCCGCCTCTACGAGCTGATCTGGAAGCGGATGATCGCCTCGCAGATGGAAAGCGCCCGCATCGAGCGCACCACCGTCGACCTGGAGAGCGCCGACGGCCAGACCGGCCTGCGCGCCACGGGTCAGGTCGTCCTCTTCCCCGGCTATCTGGCCGTCTACGAGGAAGGCCGCGACGACGAGGGCGACGAGGACAGCGCCCGCCTGCCGATGATCGAGGAAGGCGCCGCCGCCAAGGTTCTGGACGCCCGCGCCGACCAGCACTTCACCGAGCCTCCGCCGCGCTATTCGGAAGCCAGCCTGGTCAAGAAGATGGAAGAGCTGGGCATCGGCCGCCCCTCGACCTACGCCTCGGTCCTGACCGTGCTGCGCGACCGCGCCTATGTCCGCATGGAGAAGCAGCGCTTCATCCCCGAGGACAAGGGCCGGCTGGTCACCGCCTTCCTGGAGCAGTTCTTCCGCCGCTACGTGGAGTACGACTTCACCGCCGCCCTGGAAGAGCAGCTGGACCTGGTGTCGGACGGCAAACTGGACTGGAAGCAGTTCCTGCGCGACTTCTGGAAGGACTTCGCGGCCGCGGTCGGCGAGATCGCCGAGCTGCGCACCACCAACGTCCTGGACGCCCTGAACGAGGCCCTGGGCCCGCACATCTTCCCGGACAAGGGCGACGGCTCCAACCCGCGCGCCTGCCCGACCTGCGGCACGGGCCTACTCTCGCTGAAGACCGGCAAGTTCGGCGCCTTCATCGGCTGCTCGAACTATCCCGAATGCCGCTATACGCGCCAGCTGGCCACCAGCGAGGGCGACGGCGAGGCCGAGGCCGCCGACAAGGAGCTGGGGATCAATCCGGCGACCGGCCGCGCGGTGTGGCTGAAGAACGGGCGCTTCGGCCCCTATGTCGAGGAACTGGCGGCGGCCGACAGCGGCGACAAGCCCAAGCGCTCCAGCCTGCCCAAGGGCTGGACGGCGGCGGCCGTCGACCTGGAGAAGGCCCTGCGCCTGCTGTCCCTGCCCCGCGAGGTCGGCGCCCACCCGGACGACGGCAAGACCATCACCGCCGGCCTGGGCCGCTTCGGGCCGTTCGTGCTGCACGACGGCACCTACGCCAACCTGGAGAATCCGGAAGACGTCTTCGACATCGGCCTGAACCGCGCGGTGGCCCTGCTGGCCGACAAGCGGGCCGGCGGCGGGCGTCCGCAGCGCGGCCAGGCGGCGGCGCTGGCTGAGCTCGGAAACCACCCCGAGGACGGCAAGCCGATCCGCGTGCTGTCGGGCCGTTTCGGGCCGTACATCAAGCACGGCGACACCAACGCCAATGTCCCCAAGGGCGCCGATCCGGCGGCCCTGACCCTGGACGAGGCCGTGGCCCTGATCGCCGATCGGGTGGCCAAGGGCGGCGGCGGCAAGAAGCCGGCGAAGAAGGCGCCCGCCAAGGCGAAGGCCACCGCGGCGACCGACGCGGCCCCGGTGAAGAAGGCTCCGGCCAAGAAACCGGCGGCCAAGAAACCCGCCGCGAAGAAGGCCAAAGCCGAGGCGTGACGCGCCCGCGCAGTTGGGGGTAAACTGGCTTCATGACGTCGCTTGAACGCCCCTTGCCGCTGCCTGTCGTGGTCATGATCCTGTCGGCGATCAGCGTCGGCGGCTTCGCCTTCGGCCTCAAGAACGCCCTGCTGAAGACCGACCACGAAGCGGTGTCGACCGCGCCGCTGGCCGAGGTTTCGGGGGTGCCGGTGCGCGAGGCCACGCCGGCCGTCGCCGAGGTCGCCCCGCCGCCGCCGGTCGAGGCCCCCAAGCCCAAGCCGGTCGAGGCGGTCGAGGACGCCCCCGTGGTCGCCGCGCCGGTCGTCGAAACCCCGCCCGCCACGCCGGCCGAGCCGGAAAAGAAGCCGGAACCGCCGCCCCAGGCCCCGCCGCAGCGGATCGAGGATCTGTACTAGGGTCTTCCCTAGCGCGCGGCCTCGTCACAAGCGTGACAAGGATGGCTCCCAAAACCGTGGTCGTCAGATCCGCCATGCTCGAAGGCTCCGCATGAAGTCCTGGCCCTGCCTTGCCCTGCTCGTCGCCTGCACGGCGGGCGCTCCCGCCCTGGCCCAGTCCGAAAAAGAGCAGTTGGAGGCGATCGCCTCGGTCATCGGGCTGGACATGTCGGCCGAGGCGATGATCGATTATTGCGAGCAGGCCGCGCCCGGCGCCGCATCGGGCCTCCGTCCCCAGTGGCTGGCCTGGCGCGAGAACGCCCTGCTTCCCCAGGTCTCGCAGGCGCTGGGCCCGGACAAGCTGGGCCAGTTGCGCGGGGTCATGGGCTCGGTGGCGACCAGCGCCGTCGGCAAGCTCAAGCAGATGGGCCCGCCCCAGACCGCCTGCCCCCAGATCGCCGGCTGGCTGAAGGAAGGCCCCTTCGTCACCCGGACGGCCTATCCCGCCCTCTATGCCGGCCTGCCGGCCGCCGGATCGATCACGGTCCCCGCGACGCGGCCTGCGGCCCCGCCGGCGACAGCGACTGCGACAGAGGGCGGCGTCTACTACACGCCGGCCCAGTTGACCGCCCTGGTCCAGTCCTGGTTCGGCCCGGCCAACGACGTCAAACGCGCCCGTCGCATGATGGACCAGGCGGGACGGATCTACATCCAGGGCAAGGTGGTCCGGATGGGCGACGCCTATCTGGTCCAGACCAACGACGGTGTGTTCCGCTCCAAGATCCTGGTCAGCACCGGCCTGGATCTGGACCGGTACGAGGAGCGGACCATCACGGTCGAGGCCGACCTGAAGGAACTGCCCGGCGGCATGGCCTGGTTGAAGGACACCCGGATCGTCGATCCCGCCGGCCTGAAGCCCTCGCCCCTGCCCACCGAGCCCGGCCTGACCCGCTTGCAGGTCTCCGCCGCCCAGATCACCGCCGCGCCAGGCGCGGGTCTCAAGCCCGCCCAGGTGCACGGCCTGCTGCATCACGGCTACGGAACCACCGGCTCCAGCGGCTACGAGTTCCGCGAGGAGATCTTCCTGCTGCTGAAGGACGGCACGGCCTATCTGGGCGAGGAGGTCGCCCCCAGCGACCTCGACGTCGCCAAGTCGCGCAAGCTGGAGCCTCAGCTGTGGGGCCGCTGGCGCCAGGCCGGCGGCGGCTTCCAGATCCAGCGCAGCGACGACTTCGGCCGTCCGGAGGCCTGGAGCGACCAGGCCGGCCGGTTGATCCCGACCTGGAAACCCGGACAGCGGCTGGACGCCACCTACACCAGCACGAGCTTCCACGGCAGCCTGGCCTTGGGCGGGACCTACAACTCGACCTCCTACAAGTTCTCCGCTGACGGGCGGTTCGAGGTGATCGGCTATCGCCAGTCCGGCTCCGGCTCGATGGCGGCCAACGCCGGCTTCTCGGGCAGCGGCGCGGGCTATTCCGACGGCAAGGGCTCGACCGCTTCGGCCGGCGGCGGCTCGGCCGGGGCGTTCGCCAGCGCGCAAAGACGCTCCAACGACGGGTCGGGCAACCGGGGGGTCTATCGGCTGGACGGGCTGAGCCTGGAACTGAAGTTCGACGACGGGCGCACCGAGACCGTGCTCTGCGCGCCCTGGAGCGCCGACCTGAAGGGCATCTACATGCAGGGCCGGACCTTCAGCCGGAACTAGGCAGAACCCTCTTCCTGACTCCGGCGAGCGCTTTCCCTTGGCCATCGCCCCCCTCGTCGCGTTAGACGAGGAGAATGGCCAAACCGCGCTCGCCCAAGTCGTCCAAGTTCCCCGCGTCTTCGAAGGCGCCCAAGCCGCCCGCCGGCCTGCCGGATCGCGAGACCCTGCTGGCCTTCCTGCGCGACGCCGGCGAGAGCGGCAAGGCGGACATCGCCCGCCACTTCGGCCTGAAGGGCGCCGATCGCCGGGCCCTGCGCGAGATGCTACGGGCCCTGGAGGCCGACGGCAGCCTGGGCAAGCGCGGCAGACGCGGCTTTGCGGAAGCCGGGGCGCTGCCCCCCGTGGGCGTCGTCGACGTGGTCGAACGCGACGCCGACGGCGATCTCTATGTACGCCTGACCAAGGACTCCGAGGATACGCCCCAGGTGCGCCTGGCCCCGGGCAAGGGCGAGGCGGCCGGCGGGGCGCCGGGGATGGGCGACCGCCTGCTGGTGCGCTTCGAGCAGCTGGAGAGCGGCGAGACCGAGGCCCGGCTGATCAAGCGCCTGGGCCAGAGCGCCCACAAGCTGCTGGGCGTGGTCCGCAAGCACCGGCGCGAGACCCGCGTCGAGCCGGTCGACCGCAAGTCCAAGGAAAGCTTGCTGATCGACAACCAGGCCGCCGAGGGCCTGAAGGAAGGCGACCTGGTCCTGGCCCAGGTCAGCGGCGCCGGCGCCCGCTACGGGCCCAAGTTCGGCAAGATCCTGGAGGTGCTGGGCAGCGAGGACGATCCGCGCGCCGCCTCGCTGATCGCCATCCACAGCCACGGCATCCCCACTGGCTTCTCGGAAGAGGCCGAAGCCGAGGCGAGCGCGGCCCAGCCGCCGACGCTGGAGGGCCGCGACGACCTGCGCGACCTGCCGTTCGTGACCATCGATCCGGTGGACGCCCGCGACCACGACGACGCCGTCTACGCCCATCCTGATCCGGACGCCGGCAATGTCGGCGGCTGGGTCGTCTGGGTGGCCATCGCCGACGTCGCCGCCTATGTCCGCCCAGGCTCAGCCTTGGACCGCGACGCTCGCGAGAAGGGCAACAGCGTCTACTTCCCCGACCGGGTGGAGCCGATGCTGCCCGAGACCCTGTCCAACGGCCTGTGCTCGCTCCGCGAAGGCGAGAACCGCGCCACCCTGGCCGTGCGGATGGTGTTCGACGCCCAGGGCCGCAAGAAGAGCCACAAGTTCGTGCGCGGCCTGATGCGCAGCGCCGCCAAGCTGTCGTACGAGCAGGCCCAGGCGGCCATCGACGGGATCGCGCCTCCGGACGGCCAGGACGCCGACAAGGCCGGTCCGCTGCTGGACCCGATCCTGCGCCCCCTGTGGGCCGCGTTCCGCCTGATGGGCAAGGGCCGCGAGGCGCGCTCGCCCCTGGCGATCGAGAGCGACGAGCGCCGCATCGTCATCCGCGAGGGCGAGATCCAGTCGATCACCCGCCGCGCCAGCCTCGAGGCCCACAAGCTGATCGAGGAAATGATGATCCAGGCCAACGTCTCGGCCGCCGAGACCCTGGAAGCCAAGCGCCTGCCGCTGATCTACCGGGTGCACGACACGCCCAGCCAGGAAAAGGTCATGAGCCTGGTCGAGTTCCTGCAGACCCTGGAAGTGAAGTGGTCCAAGGGCGAGGCCCCGACCACGGCGCGCTTCAACAAGTTGCTGGACGACACCCGCGAGAGCCCACACGCGGCGATCATCAACGAGGTGGTCCTGCGCACCCAGATGCAGGCCCACTATTCCAGCGACAACCTGGGCCACTTCGGCCTGAACCTGGCCCGCTACGCCCACTTCACCAGCCCGATCCGTCGCTACGCCGACCTGATCGTCCACCGGGCCCTGATCCGCGCCCTGAACCTGGGGACCGACGGTCTGACCGACCAGGACATCTCGCAGATCAAGGACACCGCCGAGGTCATCACCCACGCCGAGCGCCGGGCCATGGCCGCCGAGCGCGACGCCACCGACCGCTACATCGCCGCCTTCCTGGCCGACCGGGTGGGCGCGACCTTCACCGGCCGGATCACCGGCGTCACCCGCTTTGGCCTGTTCGTGAAGCTGGACGAGACGGGCGCCGACGGCCTGGTCCCGGTCTCGACCCTGGGCGAGGAATATTTCGTCCACGACGACCGCATGCACGCCCTGGTCGGCGAGCGCACCGGCAAGCGCTTCCCGCTGGGCCTGGCGGTCGAGGTCAAGCTGCGCGAGGCCACGCCGGTGACCGGCGGCCTGCTGTTCGAGATGCTGACCGACGCCCTGCCGGCGGATCCGAAGGCCCCGCGCCCGAGGCTGGGCATCCGGGGCAAGCCGGCCATCAAGCCGCGCGGCGGGCTGCCCAAGGGCGTGCGGCGCGGGAAGCGGCGGTAGACGCGGGAGCCCTCTCCCAGAGGGAGAGGGTTTTCAGGGAAGAACCGTCCGCGCCGCCGCTTCCAGCCGATCCGCCATCATCTTCTGGTCGGCGATCGACGGGTGCCAGTCGCAGGCGCCCAGGTCCATGCCGGTGATCCGCACCGGCGTCGCCAGGCCGGGCGTCTCGGCGTCGACCGTGTTCGCCACCTGCTCCACATCGGCCGCGAAGCTGTCGCCGGCGATCAGCAGGAAGCGCGCCTGGGGCTGGCGCCGGGCCAGGTCGCGGATGAAGCCGGCATAGGCCTGGCGATAGTCGGCGTGCAGGGCGGCCTCGTCGGCCCAGGCCTCGCCCGGGGCGACGGGCGTGGAGAAGTCGTTGGTGCCCAGGCCGATGACGATCAGGTCGGGCCGCCAGGGATCCGCCGGATCGACAGTGGGCGTGGCCTGGCCGGGGATCAGCCGCGGATAGAGCGCCGGCAGGGGCTGGCCCGGCGAGGAACCGCCGTAGTTGCGCACCACGCCCCGCCCGGAGAAGGCGACGATCCGGTAGTCGGCGTCCAGCCGGCGCGACAGGATCGGGCCGAAGGTCAGGCTGGTGTCGGTCAGGTCGTGGATCTCGGCCTGGGTGCAGTCGCGCTTGGTCGAGCGCACGCCGTAGCCCACCGTGTGGGAGTCGCCGATGAACTCGATCCGATGCGGACGGCTCGTCGGCGGCAGGGCCTGGCCGCCCGCGCCGACGAAGAAGCCCAGGAACCGCGCCGAGCCGGACTGGCTTTCGGTCAGCTTGTCCAGCCGGACGACATGCTCGCCGGGTCCCAGGTCCTTGAAGGCCAGGCGGACCGCGCCGGGCTTGGCCAGTTCGGTGCGGACCTGGCCGTCGAGGCTGATCGCCAGATGCTCCGCCCCCGGATCGACGGCCACCTCGACGGTCGGGCCGGTGAAGCGCCCCTCGAAATAGACCCCAGGCCAGCCGAACGCCGCCGCGCCGTTCGGCAGCGGCGCGACCCGGCCGCCGACATTGGGCGTCAGGGCGGTCTGGGCCGCAGCCGGGCTCGACAGGGCGAGGGCCGCGACGGCGGCGAGAAACAACGATCGCAAGCAGGTCTCCTTCAGGCGGGCGGGGGCGCGCTACTTCTTGGCCAGATAATCCAGCGCCAGCAAGACCTCGGCCTTCACGCCGGTTTCGAACACCGCCTCGTCGACATCAAAATAGGGCGAGTGGTTGGCCGGGGCCGTGGCGGCCGGAACGTTGGCGGGACGGCCGCCCAACTGGATGAACACCGCCGGGACCTTCTCGCCGTAGCGGGAGAAGTCCTCGGCCCCGGTGACCAGCGCCGCCTGGTCGTCGACCTTGCCCGGCGAGGCCTGCTCCAGCACCGGCTTGACCCAGGCCGACAGGGCCAGGTCGTTGCGGGTGACCGGATAGGGCTGGGTGAACACCGCCTGGGCCTTGGCGCCATAGCGGTCGCCGATCGCGGCCACCGTCTTCTGGACCTTGTCGATCACGTCGGTCCGCCGCTCGGCGTTGAACGTGCGCAGGGTGCCGGTCATGGTCAGGTCTTCGGGGATGATGTTGTTGCGCACCCCCATGTTGATGGTCGCCACGGTCAGGACGGTGGGCGAGGCGCCGACATCGACCTGGCGGGCCGACAACTGGTTGAAGGCCTGGACGATGTCGGCCGCGACGCTGGCCATGTCCACCCCGGCCCAGGGCCGCGCCCCGTGGGTCTGCTTGCCCTTGACGGTGATGGTCAGGCGGTCCGAGCCCGCATAGAAGCCGCCGGCCCGGTAGTTCAGGGCATGGGCGTCGCCGGGGCCGATGTGCAGGCCGAAGATGGCGTCGACCTTGGGGTTGTCCAGGACCCCGTCGCGGATCATCAGGCCCGCCCCGCCCTCCTCGCCGGCCTGGGAGCCCTCCTCGGCCGGCTGGAAGATCACCACGACCGTGCCGGGGATCTGGGCCTTCAGGCCCGCCAGTACGGTGGCCGCGCCCAGCAGCATCGCCACGTGGGTGTCGTGGCCGCAGGCGTGCATGACCGGCAGGGTCCGGCCTTCCCACGGGGCCGTGGCCTTGGAGGCGAACGGCAGGCCGGTCTTCTCCTCGACCGGCAGGGCGTCCATGTCGGCGCGCAGGGCCACGACCTTGCCGGGCCTGCCGCCCTTCAGCACGCCCACCACGCCGGTGCGGCCGACGCCTTCGCGCACCTCGAAGCCCAGGGCCTTCAGTTCCTTGGCCACCAGGGCGGCCGTGCGGACCTCCTGGTTGCCCAGCTCGGGATGCTCGTGGATGTCGCGTCGCCAGGCCACCACCTTGGGCTGGACGGCCTTGGCGGCGGCGGCGACCTGGGCGGTCGTGGGCGCGGCGAGCACCGGTCCGGCCAGCAGCGCGGCGGCCAGAGCCAGCCCGGAAACCCTTGCGAACATGCCGTCCCTCGATTCCTGAAATCCCCGGGGAGACCTTGGGCGGCGCAGCGCTGGGCGGTCAAGCGCCAGCGATGCCGCCGGGACAGGCCCATGGGCCTGTCCCCAAACGCGCCCTGCCCCTACGGATGGCTGGCGTCGCCGCGAGTCGGGTCTAAGCTTGAAAGATGGACGAGCCCATCGACGCCCAATTCGACACCCGCAACGACGGCGACGTCCGCGATCCGAGCGCCGGCGTGCTGAAGCCGCGCCACGCCGCCACCCTGATCGTCGTCCGCGAAGACGGTCCCAAGCCGCGCCTGCTGATGGGCCGCCGCAACCGGGGCCTGGCCTTCATGGCCGACAAGTGGGTGTTTCCCGGCGGCCGGGTCGACCGAGGCGACTACGCCGCCCCCTCGGCCAGCGAGTTGTCGCCCGAGACGACCGCGCGCCTGGCCCTGGAGCCCCGCCATCCCAGCCCCGCACGCCTGGCCCGCGCCCTGGCCCTGGCGGCCGTGCGCGAGACCTTCGAGGAGACCGGCCTGCTGCTAGCCCAGGCGGCGCCCGCGCGCCCCGGCGCCGGGGCCTGGCGGCCGTTCCTGGCCCAGGGCGCCCTGCCCGACCTGGCGCCGCTGGCCTTCGTGGCCCGGGCCATCACCCCGCCCTACCGCACCCGCCGCTTCGACGCCCGGTTCTTCATGGCCCCCGCCGGCGCCCTGCTGAGCCTGGAGCGCCAGCCCGACTGCGGCGAGCTGGACGAGATCGGATGGTTCGACTTCGACCAGGCCCGCGCGCTGGACCTGCCCAACATCACCCGCTTCGTCGTCTCCGAGGTGGCCCAGCGCCTGGCCGACCCTGGGCGACCCGCCCCGTTCATGCGCTTCCTGCGCGGGGCGCGGCAGTTGAGTTATCTCTAGAGCGCGAGCTTAGGCCCTCGCTCTGTGGGGGAGGCGGCCGAAGGCCGGTGGGGGGAGTTTCAGGATCGACGACGATCGCAGATCCGCCCACCATCCGACCACGCCCCCCTCCGCCGGCTTCGCCGACACCTCCCCCACGGGGGGAGGACCTGCTAGCCTCGACCGAGCCCCACGAGGTCACCCATGCTCCCCCTGATCCTCGCCGCCGCCCTGGCCGGCCCGCCCGCCACCATCGACCAGATGGCCTGGCTGAAGGGTTGCTGGGTCCAGGCCAAGCCCAATGGCGTGGTCGAGGAGCTGTGGATGGCGCCGGGCGGCGGCGTGATGCTGGGCCTGGGCCGCACGGTGCGCGATGGCAAGCTGCGCGAGTACGAGTTCGTCCGCATCGTCGAGGCCGACGGCTCGCTGGCCTATGTCGCCGAGCCCTCGGGCCAGGCCAGGGCCACCTTCCCGCTCAAGAGCCTGACGGCCGGCGAAGCGGTGTTCGAGGATCCCGCCCACGACTTTCCCCAACGGGTGATCTATCGCCGGGTGGGGCCCGACGCCGTGACCGGCCGGATCGAGGGCCAGATCGGCGGACAAACCAAGGCCGTCGACTTCCCCTACAAACGATGCGCGACCGGCAATTGACTTTGCGCCGCCGGTGAGTATGTTCCGCGCCTCTTATTTCGACCGCGTAGGGACCTGCGCGACCATCGCAGGGATTCGACCATGGCCAAACCGGCTTCCATCAAGATCCGCCTGAACTCGACGGCGGACACCGGCTTCTTCTACGTGACCAAGAAGAACGCCCGCACCAAGACCGAAAAGATGGTGCTGAAGAAGTACGATCCGGTCATCCGCAAGCACGTCGAATTCCGCGAAGGCAAGATCAAGTAGGTCTGCCGACCCTTCGTGATGCGACAAGACGCCCGGCCGCGAGGTCGGGCGTTTTTCTTTGGGCCGTCTTGTTTTCGCCGCCGAGCAAAGGCCTAGCTGGGCCATGAGTCGACTTCCGTTTCTCTGGCTGACCGTCATCCTGCTGCTGGGCGCGGGTTCGCCGCTGGCTCACGCCCGCGCCGCCACGCCGGTCTATGGCTATGAGGTGGTCCGCACCTACCCCCACGACCCCAACGCCTTCACCGAGGGCCTCTTCCTGCGCGACGGCTTCCTGTACGAAAGCACCGGGCTGGAAGGCGCCTCGTCGATCCGCAAGATCGTGCTGGAGACCGGAAGCGTCGAGAACGAGCGCTCGATCTCCAGCCAGTTCTTCGGCGAAGGGATCATCGACTGGAAGGACCGACTGATCCAGCTGACCTGGAAAAACCAGGTCGGCTTCGTCTACGGGATCGACGACTTCGAGACCAAGGGCGAATTCGGCTATCCTGGCGAGGGCTGGGCCCTGACCCGCGACGACAGGCGGATCATCATGAGCGACGGCACCTCGCGCCTGCGCTTCCTGGACCCCGAGACGCTGAAGGAGACCGGCGGGATCACCGTCACCGACGAGGGCCGGCCGGTGGACCAGCTGAACGAGCTGGAATGGGTCAAGGGCGAGATCCTGGCCAACATCTGGCAGACCGACCGCATCGCCCGCATCGACCCGGCCACGGGCAAGGTGAAGGGCTGGATCGACCTGACGGGCCTGCTGCCCGTCGAGGACCGGACGCGGGCCGACGTGCTGAACGGCATCGCCTACGACGCCAAGGCCGATCGACTCATCGTCACGGGCAAGCTGTGGCCGCGGCTTTATGAGATCAGGGTGGTGGCGAAGCGCTAAAGCGCCGGCGCCTCAGTCGTTGTCATCCCGGGAAGCGCGCAGCGCTTGTCCGGGACCCAGGTGAACCGCAAGGCCTTTACCCAGTCCCCTGGGTCCCGGACAGCCCCTGCGGGGCTTCCGGGATGACAACGACCGGGTTGGAGAACTTGGGGATCGCAGCGCCTAAGCCGCCTTGCCCACCACCGCGTTGCGGCCCGACTTCTTGGCCTCGTACACCGCCTCGTCGGCGCGCTTGAGCAGGGTCTCGGGGGTGTCTTCCGCTCCGCTGGTGGCCGAGACGCCGATCGAGATGGTCACGGTCAGCAGCTCGCTGCCATGGGCGACGCGGAATGGCGAGCCCGAGACGTGCATGCGGATCCGTTCGGCGATGCGCAGGGCGTCGGCCAGCTGGGTGTCGGGCATGATCACCGTGAACTCCTCGCCGCCATAGCGGCAAGGCAGGTCGATGGCGCGGACATTGGAGGCCAAGCGCAGGGCGAATTCGCGCAGCACCTCGTCGCCGACGTCGTGTCCGAAGCCGTCGTTGATCTTCTTGAAGTGGTCGATGTCGATCAGCAGGGCCGCGACCGGATCGCCGCCCAGCCCCGCCCGCTTGACCAGCGAATCGAGCTGTCCGGTCATGTAGCGGCGATTGTGCAGGCCCGTGAGCTGGTCGGTCACCGCCAGTTCCAGGCTGTGGTCGAGGTTCTGGCGCAGGTAGTCGGTGTAGCGCTTGCGCTGGATCTGGGTCTTGACCCGGGCGGCCAGCTCCTGCGGATCGATCGGCCGGGGCAGGATGTCGTTGATGCCGATCTCCAGCGCCTTGACGATGCGCGGGCGCTCGTCGGGATCGACCATGGCCAGGACCGGCAAATGGCGGGTGCGCTCGTCCGAGCGCAGGCTGGCGGCGAAGCGCAGGCCGTCGAAGCCCTTGGCGGCGGCGTTGATGATGACGAGATCGACCGGACCGCCAGCGCTGATCTGGGCCTTCACCGGATCGGATTCGATGACCGGGCGATGCTCGACCGCCAGCTCGGCGGCCACGCGCTGGGCCTGGCGCTCGTTGTCGTCGACGATCAGCACCCGGCCGCCCAGGCCGTCCAGGCGCGAGGCGGCGCCGGCGATCACGCCCATGCGCCGGCCCGAAGCCTCGCGCTGGCGCAGTTCGTCGATCACCAGCTTGAACCGGGTCAGGCTGCGCACGCGGGCGAACAGCATGACGTCGTCGATCGGCTTGGTCAGGAAGTCCGAGGCGCCGGCCTCCAGGCCCTGGATGCGGTCGGCGCGGCCGTCCAGGGCCGTGACCAGCACGACGGGAATGTGGCGGGTGGCGGGGTCTTCCTTGAGCTTCCGGCAGACCGTGAAGCCGTCCATGCCGGGCATCATCACGTCCAGCAGGATGACGTCGGGCAGTTCGTTCGCCGCCAGAGCCAGGGCGGTCGGACCGTCATAGGCGACGGAGACCTGATAATATTCGGCCGACAGCTTGGCCTCGAGCAGGCGGACATTGGCCTCGATATCGTCGACGACCAGGATGCGCGCGCTCACGGGCCTACCTCTCCAGCAACCGGCGAATGGTGTCCAGGAAGTGCGACACCGAGATGGGCTTGGAGATATAGGCTTCGCAGCCGCCTTCGCGAATCCGCTCCTCGTCGCCCTTCATGGCAAATGCCGTAACGGCGACGACGGGGATATGTGACAGATCGTCGTCCTCTTTCAGCCACTTGGTGACTTCGAGGCCGGAGATCTCGGGCAACTGGATGTCCATCAGGATCAGGTCCGGACGGTGCTCGCGGGCGATCGACAACGCCTGCAGGCCCTCGCGGGTCTGCAGGGTCTCATAGCCCTGGGCTTCGAGCAGGTCATGAAAGAGTTTCATGTTCAGCTCGTTATCCTCGACGATGAGGACCTTCTTCGTCATCCTGACCCCGACCATTCCGGTCCGTGGCGATGCATGAGGGATTCGCGTCGCTTCTGTATTCCAGATCGCACGAATATCCTTAAGCCCGCGCTAATCGCGTTTACCTCGGCCGACCGCAGATCATGGAACTCCGTTTTTCCGACCTTCAGGCCTGCACCGTGCGCCCTGATACGCCGCTGGTCATCGTCGATGTCGACGAAGTCCTCGCGCGCTTCATGCATGGCTTCGGAACGTTCATCGCGCGCCACGGATTCGAGCTTCGGGTCGACCGTTTCGCCCTGTTCCAGAACATCTATCGCCCCGGCGAGACCGAGCACCTGGACCTGATCGCGGGCCGGGCCCTGTTCGACGACTTCTTCCGGGACGGGGCCGACGACCTGCTGCCGACCGACGGCGCGGCCGACGCCCTGGCCGACCTGTCGACCCGGGCCGACGTGGTGATCCTGACCAACGCCCCCGAGCACGGCCGCCAGTCCCGCGCCCGCTGGCTGAAGACCCACGGCTTCGACTATCCGCTGGTGATCAACAGCGGCCCCAAGGGGCCGTCGGCGGCGCACCTCTCCGAGCGCACGGCCTCGCCGTCGGTGTTCATCGACGACCTGCTGCCGCAGCTTGATTCGGTGGCCCAGAGCGCGCCGTGGGTGAACCGCTTCCAGATGGTGGCCGACGAGCGCCTGCGCCCCCTCGCCCCGTCCGATCCCGAGCGGCACGCCCGGATCGACCTGTGGCCGGACCTGAAGACGGCCATCGAGCGCAAGCTGTTCCCATGAAGGCCCTCTGCCGCGATTGCCTGGCGACGGGCGAGGTCAGGACTTCGCGTTGTCCGGCCTGCGGGTCGCCGCGCGTGGTCTTCCACGAGGAACTGGGCCGGCTCAGCATGGCCCACATGGACTGCGACGCCTTCTACGCCTCGGTCGAGAAGCGCGACGATCCGTCCCTGCGCGACAAGCCGGTGATCGTCGGCGGCGGCAAGCGCGGGGTGGTGACGACCGCCTGCTACATCGCCCGCATGAGCGGCCCGCGTTCGGCCATGCCGATGTACAAGGCGTTGAAGCTGTGCCCCGACGCCGTGGTCATCAAGCCCAACTTCGCCAAGTACAAGCACGAGAGCCGGCGGATCATGGCCAAGCTGGAGGCCCTGACGCCCCTGGTGCAGCCCCTGTCTCTGGACGAGGCCTGGATCGACCTGTCGGGCACCGAGCGCCTGCACGGCGCTCCGCCGGCGGTGATGCTGGCCCGCGTGCAGAAGGAGATCGAGGCCGAGGTCCAGATCACCGTCTCGATCGGCCTGGCCCCCAACAAGTTCCTGGCCAAGATCGCCTCGGAGCTGGACAAGCCGCGCGGCTTTTCGGTGATCGGAGCGGTCGGGATCGCCGAATTCCTGGCCCCCCGCCCTGTGTCGATCCTGCCCGGCGTCGGCCCCGCCACCGTCGCCGCCCTGGCCTCGGAAGGCCTGCGCACGGTCGGCGACATTGCCGGCGCCGACCTCAAGTGGCTGGTCAAGGTGCTGGGCTCGGGCGGCCTGCGGCTGCACCACCTGGCCCACGGCCGCGACACCCGCGTCGTCGATCCCGACCAGGAGCGCAAGACGATCAGCGCCGAGACCACGTTCAACGACGACCTCTACAAGACCGAGGACCTCGAGGACGAGCTGTGGCCGCTGTGCGAGAAGGTCGCCCGCCAGGCCAGGGCCGGCGGCGTGGCGGGCCGGGTGGCGACCCTGAAGCTGCGTACGCCCGACTTCAAGATCCACACCCGCCGCCGCACCCTGGCGGTGCCCACCCAGACCGCCCGCACCCTGTTCCAGGTGGCGCGCGAGTTGCTGGCGACCGAACCCCGGGGCCTGCACTACCGCCTGATCGGCGCGGGCCTGACCGACTTCGTTCCCGCCGAGGGCGCGGCCGACGACTTCTTCGCCGGCGACGAGCGCAAGGCCCTGAAGAGCGAGACGGTGATCGACGGCCTGCGGGGGAAGTTCGGGGCCGGGGCGGTGGTGACGGGACGGGCGCTGAAGGGGAAATAGCGGCTCACCCACTTGCCCCTATGGGGACGGGCAGGCGGCGAAGCCGCCAGGTGAGGGCAAGGGCTCCCCACCCAAAGCCTACATCAGCGAACCCTTGCCGCTGGTCACTTCCGTATACCGGTGCACTCGCACGGCCTGGACCAGGCCGAAACCGACCATGACCGTCAGCATGACGGTGCCGCCGTAGCTCAGCATCGGCATCGGCACGCCCACGACCGGGGCCATGCCCATGACCATCGCGCCGTTGATCAGCACGTAGAGGGCGAAGGTGGCGGTCACGCCGGCGGCCGACAGGCGTCCGAAATGGCTGTGGCTGATCGAGGCGATCCGCAGGGCCATGAAAATCGCCACGCCGTACAGGAACAGCACGCTGAAGCAGCCGATGAAGCCGAACTCCTCGGCCAGGGTGGCGAAGATGAAGTCGGTCTGTTTCTCCGGCAGGAAGTTCAGCTGGCTCTGCGAGCCGAGGCCGAAACCCTTGCCCATCAACCCGCCCGAGCCCAGGGCGATCTTGGACTGCATGATGTGGTAGCCGTTGCCGGACGGGTCCTTCTCCGGGTCCATGAAGGTCAGGATCCGGTTGCGCTGGTAGTCGTGCAGCACGAAGAAGATGAACGGCGGCAGGGCGGCCAGGCCCGCCAGGATCCCGGCGACGATCAGGCGCAGCGACAGGCCGGCCAGCACCATCACCGCCAGGCCCGGCAGGGCGATCAGCACGGCGGTGCCCAGGTCCGGCTGGTGGGCGACCAGCAGGGTCGGCGCGCCGATCAGGGCCAGGGGGACCAGGAGCTTCCAGGACAGCCTGGCGCTGTCGGCCGACAGGCCGTGATAATAGCGGGCCAGGGCCAGGACGACGCCGATCTTCATGATTTCGGATGGCTGGAAGCGCAGCGGCCCGATGGCCAGCCAGCGCTGGGCGCCCAGCGACACGTCGCCGACCGCCTCCACCGCCACCAGCAGCAGCAGGGCTATGCCGTAGATCGGATAGGCCATGGTGAACCAGACGCGCAGGTCCACCATCGCCAGGATGATCATCATCACGAAATAGATGCCGAAGCGCAGCAGGTGCTTGTCTGCCCATGGCTCCCACGAGGCGCCGGCGATGGAGAACAGCATCAGCGCCCCGGTGCCGGCGATCAGGCACAGGACCAGGCACAGGGTCCAGTCGATCTCCATGAACTTGATGATCGGCCGGTCGCGTTCGCCGGGCCGGCTGAGGCCGCCGCTGAGGGTCATCGGGGAACTCCGGGGGCGGCGGGCGCGGAAACGGTCGGGGTCGAGGGAGTCGCCGGAGACGGCGGCGGGGCGCCCACGGTCGGGTCGTCGGGGGCGGCGCCCTCGACCGAACCGTCGGGCGCGGCCTCGACCGGCTCCTCGGGCAGGGGCATGGGCCGCTCGATACGGGCCCGGACCTCGGGGTCCTTGAGCAGGGCCACGCGCATCACCTCGCGGGCCCGCGGAGCGCCGGCGGTGGCGCCGCCCAGGCCGCCATGCTCGACGATGACGACCACGGCGTAGCGCGGGTCATCATAGGGCGCGAAGGCCACGAACAGGTTGTGGTCCTTGAGCTTCCATTGGACGCTGGCGCTGTTGCGGCTCTTGACCTTGTCGTAGCTGCGGACCTGCGCCGTGCCGGTCTTGCCGGCCATCTGGACGTCGCCGAGGCCCAGCTGGCTCTGGCGATAGGCGGTGCCGCGCACGTCGTTGGCCACGGCCGCCATGCCGCCGCGCACATATTCCAGGTGCTCGGGCGTGAACGGCAGGTCGGGCACGGCCGCGCCGCTGGGCTGCTCGACGCCCCCGACCGACTTGATCAGGCGCGGATTGAGCGCCTTCTTGCCGTTGGCCAGGCGCGAGGTCATCACCGCCAGCTGCAGGGCGTTGACGCTGAGCGCCCCCTGGCCGATGCCGTAGCTGGGGGTTTCGCCCGGAAACCAGATCTGGTTGGCCGGATTCTTCTTGAAGGCCCGCTTCTTCCACTCGCGGTCGGGAACCAGGCCCTTCTTCTGGCCCGGGATGCCGATGTCGAACGTGCTGCCGAAGCCCATGGCCCGCGCGGCGCTGGCGATGGCGTCGGGGCCGATCTTCAGCGAAGTCTGGTAGAAGTAGATGTCGCACGAGTTCTTGATGGCTTCGTGCAGGTTCTGCGAGCCGTGGCCGCCCTTCTGCCAGCAGCGCCAGGTCCGGCCGCCGTAGTACCAGCTGCCGCCGCAGCTCACGCGGACCTCGGGGTCGACCCCCGCGGTCAGGGCGGCCAGGCCGACCGTCGGCTTGAAGGTCGACCCCGGCGGGAACGTGCCGTTCAACACCTTGTCCAGCAGCGGCTTGCGCTCGTACTCGGCCAGGGCCTTGTACTCCGGTCCGGACAGGCCCTTGACGAAGCGGTTGGCGTCGAAGCTGGGGGCCGAGACCATGGCCAGCAGGTCGCCGTTGCGGATGTCCATGACCACGATGGCGCCGCTTTCGTCGCCCATCACCTCCAGGGCGCGGTTCTGGATGTCGGCGTCCAGGGTCAGGCGCACTTCCTTGCCCGGGGTCGCCGGGATGTCGCCCTCGGGATCCAGGCGCACGACGCGGCCCTGGGCGTCGACCTCGGCCTTGGTGGCGCCGGGGCGGCCGCGCAGATCCCGGTCGAGGGATTTCTCGATGCCCGCCTTGCCGATCCGGAAGCCGGGGTGGTGCAGCAGGTCCTGGTCCTGGGTCGGGTCGTCCTTGGCCTTCTCCAGGTCGCGGTCCGAGACCTTGGCCACATAGCCGATCACGTGGGCGAAGGCCCCACCGAACGGATAGACCCGCACCTCGCCCATGTCGGCCGTCACCCCCGGCAGCTCCGGCGCGCGGATGTTGACGCGGGAGAACTCCTCCCAGGTCATGTCCTCCATCACCGCCACCGGGGCCTTCTTGGGGGCGCGGGCGATGTCCTTGATCAGGCGGGCGCGGCGCGCGGCGTCGATCGGCACCAGCAGGGCCAGGTCGTCAAGGGTGGCTTCGACGTCGAAGTCCTTGGAATCCTTGCTCACCATCAGCCGGAAGTTCGGCCGGTTCGAAGCCAGGGACACGCCGTTGCGATCCAGGATCAGGCCGCGCGGCGGCGGCGTCAGGCGGTAATTGAACTGGTTGCCGGCCGAAAGCTTCTGGTAGCGCTGGGCCTCGACCAGCTGCAGCTGGGCCAGGCGTCCGCCCAGGGCCAGCAGGCCGCCGCCGGCCAGGCCGCCCATCAGGAACGCGCGGCGGTGGAACACCCCCTGCCGCTCGTTCACCTCGAAGAACATGATGGACGGTTCGCTCATGGCGTCACCGGAACCGAACGTCCGCGTCCTCGAACCGGTCGATCAGCCGGTGGGCGAACGGGAACAACAGGGTCGTCACCAGGAACTGCCAGAATACGGCCAGCAGGCTGGGCATGGCCAGGCTGTCCAGCATGCTGAACAGGAAGCCGCTAGCCATGGCCACGGCGGTGACGCCGGCGAACCAGGCCCACATCATCGGTCGGCTCTGGCCGGTCATCATGCTGCGGCCGGCCAGGGCGGTGGCGTAGGCGACCAGCAGCGACAGGCCCCACAGGCCTGTCGGCCCGCCCCAGAACACGTCCAGGAACAGGCCCAGCGCCAGCAGGGCGAACGGCGCCAGGATCGAAGGCCGGATCAGCGCCCAGGCGAAGGCCGGGACCATGGCGAACACCGGCTCGGGCAGCTGCAGGCCGTAGATTCGGATCGGCGCGGCGAAGACGATCGTCGCCAGCACGCACAGCAAGGCGGGCACGCCCAGCCAAAGGCCAGGGTGCAGAGGCCGCGCGCCGCCCACCCTAGATCTCCCCGCCGGCGGGCTGGGCCGCCGTTGGCCGGGGCGTCGTCGGCTTGGGCGTCGTCGGCTTGGGCGTCGTCGGTTTGGCGGCCGTGGGCCTGGGCGCCGAGGCGGCCGCCGGGGGCGGCGCCGTGGCGGCCGGCTTGGGCGGCGCCACGGCCGGGTTCGCCGCCGCCGTGGGGGCGGTCGGCGTCGCGCCGGGCGCCGTCGGCGTCGCACCGGCCTGGGCGGCGGGCTTGGGCGCGGTGGCGGCCGGGCCCAGGATCGAGACGTCGGGATCCTCGGTGGTGACCGGCGGCAGGCTGCGGGTCAGCAGGGCCTTCTGGTCGGCCAGCTGGGCGAAGTCCTTGAACAGCAGGATGCGGACATAGTCGATCGCGGCGTCGTCGGCGAACAGCACCACCCGCCAGCGGCCGTCCAGGCCCTTGACGGCCGCGCCCACGGGCAGGCCGCGCGGCACCACGCCGCCGTCGCCCGAGGTGACGACCCGGTCGCCCTCCTTGATCGGATCGACGCCGCGCAGATAGTCCAGCTTCGGATTGGGTCCGCCGTCGCCCGTCAGGATGGCGCGGGCGTTGGTGCGATCGATCATCACCGGCGTGCGCGAAGCGATGTCGGTCAGCAGCAGCACACGACTGGCCCCGCGGGCGACGCCGACCACGCGACCGACCAGGCCGCGCTCGTTCATCACCGGATTGCCGACCACCACGCCCTTCTCCGAACCGGCGTCGGCCAGGCGGGTGTTGGCGAACGGGCCGCGGGTGTCGGCGACCACGCGGGCGCCGGCCATCGGGATCGGCGGATCGGTGCGCAGGCCCAGCAGCGAGCGATAGCTCTGGTTCTTGTCGACCTCGGCCAGGTACATGTCGCGATAGCCGCGCATCTCCTTCAGCTCGGCCTTCAGGCGACGGTTCTCCGACGCCGTGAAGAAGTAGCTGCTGATGAAATCGACGCCCAGGCCGGTCCAGCGCCCCGGGGCCGCGATCACGCCACTGACCGGCTTGGACACCGTGTCGACCGTCTGGCGGGTGACCCCGTAGGCCTGTTGCTGGAGAGTCTCGCGCCGATCGGCCAGCAGGAACGCGACCGCGATCACGATCGCGACGATCAACGCCACGGCCGCGGTCCAGGTAAGCGGCACTTTCAGGTCGCCGAGCGGACCTTCGCGAAAGGGCACGAACTGGTTCTCCCGACGCCCCCCGCGGCGTCCGACTAAGTTTGACGCCTAGGCGAGAGTCGATTCAAGAACGCCCTTCATCCACTTGGGATGCTCGAGCACCTTGCCGCAGCCCAGGGCCACGCACGACAGCGGGTCGTCGGCCACGGTGACCGGCAGGCCGGTGTGGTCGCGGATCTCGGCGTCCAGGCCGCGCAGCAGCGCGCCGCCGCCGGTCAGCATGATGCCCTTGTCGGCGATGTCGCTGGCCAGTTCCGGCGGGGTGGCTTCCAGGGCCACCTTCACGGCCTCGACGATCTGCCCGACCGGTTCGGCCAGGGCGTCGGCGGCCTGCTTTTCCGAGATGCGGACTTCGCGCGGCACGCCCTGCATCAGGTCGCGGCCCTTGACGTCGATCGACAGGCCTTCGCCGTCGGCCGGGGCGCGGGCGGTGCCGATTTCCTTCTTGATGCGCTCGGCGGTCGTCTCGCCGATCAGCAGGTTATGGTGGCGGCGCATGTAGCTGATGATCGCCTCGTCCATCTTGTCGCCGCCGACACGGACCGAGCGCGAATAGACGATGCCCGACAGCGACAGCACGGCCACTTCGGTGGTGCCGCCGCCGATGTCGACGACCATCGAGCCGGTCGGCTCGTGGATGGGCAGGCCGGCGCCGATCGCGGCGGCCATCGGTTCGTCGATCAGGCCCACGCGGCGGGCCGAGGCGTTCAGGCAGCTGTCGTTGATGGCGCGGCGTTCCACGGCGGTGGCGCCCGACGGCACGCACACGATCACCTTGGGGTTCACGAAGCCCTTGCGGTTGTGGACCTTGCGGATGAAGTACTTGATCATCTCCTCGGCGACTTCGAAGTCGGCGATGACGCCGTCCCGCATCGGGCGGATGGCTTCCATGTGGCCCGGCGTGCGGCCCAGCATCTGCTTGGCCTCGATCCCCACGGCGTGGACGATCTTGCGGCCCCCGACATTACGCAGCGCGACCACCGACGGCTCGTTCAAGACGATGCCCTTGCCCTTCATGTAGATGAGGGTGTTGGCGGTGCCCAGGTCGATGGCGATGTCGTTGGAGATGACGCCGAAGAGGGAAGAAAACATTGAAAGCCCTGACTGAGGGATAGGGGGGCGAAGGCGACGGGTCTTTAGAAAGAGAAGATGGCGGTAGGCGGAAACGGAGCCATTTGCGTCGCCGAAGCGACGAAGGCGAAGGGAAAAGATGGCTCCTACTTCAATTCCAAAGGAGGACAACATGATTCCCGCAAAATGCGGGCTTATGTCCCATTGACGAGCGCCTGCCGCACGACGGGAGCGCAGGCTCCCCGCCGCGCCGTCGTCTGACTGCCACAAAGCTGCCGACGAAGCCCGTTTGCCCTGCGAAAGCGTTGAATTCAAGGTCTATTACAGCCCCTGGATCACCTGTTTTCGCAGAACGGCGGCGCCGGGGGTTTCATCCCAGAAACATGGCGTTTTCTAGCCGAGCGCGGCCATGGCCACCCCGGCCGCCGCGATCAGGCCGAAGATCATCTGAACGGCGGTCAGTCTCTCGGCGAACAGGCGGCGTCCCGCGAAGGCCGCGATGGGCGCCTCGACCACCCCGACCGCCCTCACCTGCCCCGCCGGCGCCAGGGCCAGGGCGATGAACCAGCCGGCCGAGGCCGCCGCGCCCCAGAACCCCGCCCCCAGCGACGGCCGCCAGGCCCGGGCCACGGCGACCAGGGCGGCGCGGTCGGTGACCGCCAGGAACGCGCCCAGGGCCAGGGTCTGGGCGATCTGCACGGTCATCAGGGTGACCACCGCGGCGAAGATCGGATGGCCGGGCTCCAGGGCGTGGCCGGCCTGGCGGAAGGCGTTCAGGCAGAAACCGAACGCCAGGCCCGACAGCAGGGCGAAGACCGCGCCGCTGACGGGCTTCTCGCCCGACGCGCCGGTGCGGGGCCAGGTGACCACCAGCAGGGCCACGCTGGCCAGGCCCACGCCGGTCCAGCCCAGGGCGCTCAGCTTCTCGCCATAGACCAGCAGGCCCAGCAGGGCGGCCAGGGGGATCGAGCTCTGCTGGACCGCCGTGGCCACCGCGAAGCCGGCGCGGCGCATGGCCACCAGCAGGGCGGCCGTGGCGGCGATCTGGCTGGCCCCGCCCAGCAGGGCCGCCGCCCAGAAGGCCGGGGTCGCGTGCGGCTGCTCGCCCCGCGTCAGGGCGAAGGCGACCGCCACGAACACCGCCGTGAACGGCAGGCCGAACAGGAACCGCACCAGGGTCGCGCCCCAGGGCCCCGTGTCGCCCATGACCGAGCGCTGGGCGGCGTTGCGGGCCACCTGGGCGAACGAGGCGGCGATGGTGATGGGAATCCAGATCATCGGATCATCCTTATGCCGCCCTTATGCGGACGGCGTGTTTCCGAATGGAGGTCTTAGGCCGCTTGGGCGCACACCCTGGCCGTCGGCCCGTCCGGTGACGGGCGCGACCAGTCAGAGGTTCTCGACCATGTCGTCCCATCCGTTCCGTCAGGCCGCGCAGTTCCTGCTCGGCGTTCCGACCGAGGGGATCCACAACACGCTCGGGCGCATGCTCGCCGTCGCCCAGGCCACGCCGCTGTGTTTCGTCGCGGTGACCGGGCCCGAGGCGGGCGAGGCGATGAGCGTGCTCTGGCGCAAGGGCTACGACCGGGTCGAGGCGGCCCGCCGGGCCACCTGCCGCGCGGCCGACGAACAGAGCGACGTGCTGCTGATCGTGGGCTGCTCGACCGTGGCCGACGCGCGCGCCGCCGCGGCCTCGACCCTGACCATGCTCCGCCCGGGCGGGGCGATGGTCATCGACGCCGGCGCGTTCCTGGATCAGGAGCCGCGCCGGGCGCTGTGCGAGGATCTGCGGGCCCTGGGCCTGGAGGTGGAACCCCAGGCCTGCCTGTCGGCGGAGCTGTTGGCGACGCGGCCGTTCTCGAAGCGGGAAGCGGCCTAGAGCCTTCCTTCGGAAGGCTCCACGTCAAGCACTTGGAGCGCGTTCAGCGCGCTCCAGCGGTGGCTAGAAGCCGCTGGCGATCGCCGCTTCCGGCCGGCTCTTTTCCTTGCGCGCCATGAGGTTGTTCAGGGCGTTCACATAGGCCTTGGCCGAGGCGGTCAGGGTGTCGGTGTCGGCCGCCTGCCCCGTGGCGATGCGGCCGTCTTCCTCGAGGCGGACCGAGACCTGGGCCTGGGCGTCGGTGCCTTCGGTCACCGCGTGCACCTGGAACAGGCGCAGGGCGGCGTTGTGCGGCACGATCGCCAGGATCGCGTTGAACACTGCGTCCACCGGACCGTCGCCCGAGGCCTCCGAGGTCTTGGTCTCGCCGTCGACTTCCAGGGTCAGCTCGGCCGACTGGCCGTCGGTGCCGGCCACCACGCGCAGGTGGGTGACGCGGATGCGCTCGGAGCCGCGCGCCAGGGCGTCGTCGACCAGGGCGATGATGTCGTCGTCGTAGACGTGCTTCTTGCGGTCGGCCAGGTCCTTGAAGCGGCCGAAGGCCTCCTTCAGGGCGTTCTGGCCCAGCTCGTAGCCCAGGTCCTTCAGCTTGGCGCGGAAGGCGTGGCTGCCCGAATGCTTGCCCATGACCAGGCTGGACGGCGCCTGGCCGACCGATTCCGGGGTCATGATCTCGTAGGTCTCGCGGTTCTTCAGCATCCCGTCCTGGTGGATGCCGCTTTCATGCGCGAAGGCGTTCTTGCCGACGATGGCCTTGTTGTACTGCACCGGGAAGCCGGTGATGGCCGAGACGTAGCGGCTGGCGCGGGTGATGTGGGTGGTGTCGATCTTGGT
>Ga0209758_1001227_pt1 | contig 32083 bp, 25 predicted proteins | sample AraplaMF_Col_mMF_FD_184258 | JGI IMG/M metagenome (GOLD analysis project Ga0209758, IMG submission 184258) | Arabidopsis root microbial communities from the University of North Carolina, USA - plate scrape MF_Col_mMF (SPAdes) (version 2) | ecosystem: Host-associated > Plants > Roots > Endosphere... | reverse complement strand
CAATTCATAACGCTTTGCAGCCATCCAAGCTCTCCGTGTCAACACGGTAGCTTATGAATCACCGATAACCTGATTTGGGAATCCTGAATGTCGATCCGGCCTAAGCCTCTGAAACTGAGGGTCGTTGGTTCGATTCCCATCAAGACCAAAGATGAGAACGGGCGGCAAGCCAAAAATCTGCCTGCCGCCGAATGCTTATCTTCCGCGAGCAGTTAGATCACTTGACCCGCGACCAATCGGCGACATTCCAAAGTTCACTGTCCCAAGGGTTCATGACAATGCCCTGCAGCGACTTGACGGCGCCTGAGACATTGCCGCGGTGGACCAGCGGAATTACCGTGTAGGACTGAACCAGCATGTCGTTCATCTTGCGGGCCAGATCGGCGCGTGCCTCGATGGTGCCGGTCTGCTTGAAGGTCTTGGCCAGGGCGTCATAATCCGACGAGCAATAGCGCGGCATGTTGCTGCCCTGCCACTGGGTCTTCGGCGAGGGGATGGCAGCGCAAGTCCACTTGGCAAGGAAGGATTCCTGATCGGTGCCCTTCGAGTTGTCGGTGTACATCTCGACGTCTGCATAGAATTTCTGCCGGGTGTCTGGATTGCCCGCATCGCCACCGAAGAAGACCGAGCCGCTGACATTTCGCAGATCGACATCGACGCCGATCGCCTTCCATGCCTGCTTCAGCATGGCCTGGGTGTCCTGGCGCACGCCGCTGGTCGAGGTCAGGAAGGAGAGCTTCAGCTTCTGTCCGTCCTTTTCGCGGATGCCGTCGCTGCCGGGCTTCCAGCCGGCTTCGTCGAGCAGGGCCTTGGCCTTTTCGACATCTGGCGTCAGGCAGCTGTCATTGGCTTTCGAGACGTACTGTGCCGGCGCGGGCACGATGTTGCAGGTCGGCTCGCCCTGTTCGGCATAAAGAACCTCGGCGATTTCGCCGCGATCCACGGCCAGAGACAGCGCCTTGCGGACGCGGATGTCGCTCAGGAACTTGTTGGGGCCGCCGTCAGCGGTCGAACGCTTGTCGCCGAGCCCGGCGCTCGGATCGGTGAGGTTGAGAAACAGATATTCGACCATCGAGCCGAAAGCCGTCACCGACTTCGCCTTGCCGGCGGAAGCCAGGTTTTCAAACACGTCGGGCGCCAGCTGCAGGTTCCAACCATAATCGGCCTCCCCGGTGTTGAATACTGCGCGCGCCGCGGACATGGCGTCACCGCCACCCTTGATCGAGACGGAGGCAAAATGCGGCTTGTCGCCGTCGCGGAATTTCGGGTTAATCGAAAAGACGGCGACGTCGTTCGGCTTGAATTCCTTCACCACATAGGGGCCGGTGCCCATGGGAGCGAAATTCTGCGCCGAGCAGGAGGCGATCTTCTCGCCGACGCAATCCTTGAACTGCTTTTCCTGCAGAACCGGCATCGTCGAACTGACGAAGGGAATATAGGGATAGGGGGTTGGTTGCGCGAACTTGATCTCGATCGTCTGATCATCCTTGGCAACGATATCCTTGACGCCGTCGAAGGCGTTGGAAGCCGCGCAGCCGGCGCCCGGTGCTGTGCAGTATTTCCAGGTAAAGACGACGTCACTTGCCTTCAGATCGCCGCCGTCCGACCATTTGATGCCCTGGCGCAGCTTCCAACTGATGCTCGTCATGTCGGCGGAGATGCCACCATTCTCCTTGGTGGGAATGTCGGCGGCAAGAAGCGGGATCAGGTTGCCTTGCGGGTCGAAGCGGGCCAGCGGCTCGACCACCAGGGCCGCGGCATCGACATCCTTGCCAATGCCGGAGAGATACGGATTGAGCGTCGAGGCGGCCTGCCAGTAGAGGATCTTCAGGTCACCATCGCTGCCGGGTGCGGCGTGGACGCTGAAGGGTAGCGCGACGGCTGCGGCGGCGGCCGTAGCGAGGAATGAGGCCTTTTTCATGATACGACTCTCCGGTTTGCTTATGACTGCATGTTCCCCTGTCAACCTGCCATTGCGGCGATTGACCTTTGTAACATACTGTGCAAAATCGCTTCACCAAGTCAATATGTAATAAAGAATACAAATATGTCGACTTCCCCACTTTTCGAGAAAATTCGCAAGGGAGCCCGATCGACAGCTGAGCGAAAAGTTGCCTCGGTGCTTCTGGAGGGTTATCCCACACGCGCGCTCTCGACCGTAGAAGCCCTTGCCAAGCAGGCGTCCGTCAGTGCGCCGACGGTACTGCGCTTCGTTGCGAAGATCGGCTTTGCCCGCTTTGCGGACTTCCAGGCGGCAGCCCTTGCCGATGTCGAGCGGCAGCTGGGGTCGCCGCTCAACAATATCCGCGCCGAAGGCCAGGCTGAAAAGCCGGACCATATATATCAGCAGACCCTCCTTCTGCAGGCTGAAGCGCTGCAGACGGCGGCAGCCCAGGCCATGCCGGCGGAATTCGATGTGATCGTCGGTCTGCTCGTCAATCCGAAAGCGACGATCAAGCTGCTCGGAGGTCGCTATAGCCAGAACCTGGCGCAAAGGCTGGCGCTGCAACTCGGGCAGCTTCGCGCATCGGTCTATTTTACGCCATTGACGCTGGGCTTCACCTATGACGGCCTTGTCGACAGCGGCCCGCAGGATGTCTTCGTCATCTTCGATTACCGCCGCTATCAGGTGGAGCTTCTGAATTTCGCGCGTGGCGCCAGGCGTGCCGGTGCGAGGATCTGCCTGTTCACCGACACATGGCGCTCGCCGATCGCGGAATATGCCGACGCTGTTTTGACCGCGCCGGATGCATCGACCTCGCCTTTCGGATCGCGCGTCGTACCGACGGCGCAGATCGAGGCCATCGTCGCTGCGGTCAGCCAGCGCACTCATGAGCGAAGCCGTGACAGGCTTTCGCGTATCGAAGAACTGCGAAAGCTCGACGACGGCGACCCATCGTCGGAAAAGGACAATGCCAAATGAATGCCAACCCGCCGATCGTGCTCAATGCCGACGGTCGCTTGCCTGGGATTATCACCGTCGATCATGCCGGCCGCTCCATTCCTGATGCATTGGGTGATCTGGGGCTGGATGCGCCCTGGTCCGAGACGCACCATTTCTGCGATCTGGGCGCCGCGGAACTCGCTTATGCGCTGGCTGAGCGTATCGACGTTCCGATCGTGCTCTGCGATGTCAGCCGTCTGGTGATCGACGTCAACCGGTGGATCGAGGATCCGCGTTCGGTCGTCTCGGAGGTGGAGGGGACGCCGATCCCCGGCAATCTGGAGCTTGATACCTTAGCCCTCGAGGCTCGGCAGGAAGCGATCTTCTGGCCCTATCAGAGCTGCCTGGGCGAGATCTGGATGCAGAAGAAGGCAAGGCATGAAAAGCCGTTCTTCTTCTCGCTGCACAGCTGCACGCGTGTGTTCGATGGCTTTCGCCGGCCCTGGGATGGCGGGACGATCTGGCATGACGACAGCAGCCTGTCACGTCATCTGATCACGCATCTGTCGCAGGCCGAGAACCTCGTGCTTGGCGACAACCAGCCCTATTCCGGCCTGACGGGCGCCTATACGGTCGACCGGCATACCTATGGTTCGGGCCTGCCGGCCTGCGGTTTCGAAGTGACCAACGATCTGATCGAGACGGAAGCGGATGTCCTGCGCTGGGCCGACCTCCTCTCGGATGCGCTATTGGCGACCATCAAGGAAGGGCTTGCCGCATGACGTCTTTTCACGCCGACCCTCCCTACAGTCTGACGGCGCCGGCTGGGCCCGCGACACAGGTGCTGAACGGCGCCAAGCAGGTCGATTTCCTGCTTGTCGGCGGCGGATATGGCGGCCTTCTGACGGCGATCGATCTGGCCGAGCGCGGCGCGCGGGTCGCGGTCATCGAGGCGGGCGAGATCGGAACCGGCGGCTCGGGGCGCAATCACGGCCAGTGCATCCCGATCTTTCGCTATCTCGATCCGCAAATCCTGCCGCCCAAAGGGGTGGACTTGCTGGCCAATGCCGGTCAGTCCGTGTTCGACCGCATCCGCCGCTACGACGTGCAATGCGAGGCGGTGCAGAAGGGAACGCTGACGGCCGCCTATAATACGCGGACGCTGGCGACGACCCGCGCGGCGCAGGCCAAATATGCCCGTCTCGGGAAGTCCGACCGTTACTACGACGCTGAGGAAATTGCCGCGCTTACCGGCACCCGTGCCTTCACCGGAGGCTGGGCGCATCGCGAGGGCGGTCATGTCAATCCGCTCGCCTATGTTCGCGAACTGGCGCGTATTGCCCTTTCTGTCGGTGTCGAGGTCTTTACCCGCAGCCCGATGATCTCAGCCGATCGCCGCAATGGCGGGTGGACGGTCCGCACGCCGGATGGCGAGGTTCAGGCCAAGGTCGTCGGCCTCACCACCGACGCCTATTCGAACGGTGCCATTCCCAAGGCAGTGACCAGGGGATTTTTCCCGCTCACCAGCTATGCGATCGCCAGCCGGCCACTGACGGCCGAGCAGCGCGCCGCCGTCATGCCGTCGGGAATGAATTTCGGCGATACCCATCACGACCCGATGTTCTTTCGCATCGACGCCTCCGGCCGCATCATCACCGGCGGCCTGCGCGAGCCGGGACGCGGCACGCGCTTCGATTACACCTCCGCCTTCATGACCCGCAGGCTCGGTGCCCTCTGGCCGATCCTGGCCGATCTGCAATGGGATTTCATGTGGACCGGCACGGTCAGCATGGCGCTCGACCAGACGCCGTCGATCCAGAAGCTCGATGACGGCCTCTGGGCGCTGTCAGGCTGGTCGGGGCGCGGCGTGCCGACGTCTGCGGCGCTGTCTCAGGCCTTTGCCCGGACGCTGGAAGATCCGGCCGAAGGCCTGACCTACTGGCCGCAGCGTACTCCGCCCAAGGTGATCGCCCGCGGGCTTCTCGGCGCGTCCGTGCAGCTTTGCCGCGGTCCATTCAACAAGCTGCGCGACAGGCTGGAAGGCTGAGGCGCTTGTTGCACTAAGTAACATCGCGGCCTTGCTGCTGCGGAAAGCTGTTTTCGACGAAAAAAGGCCGGCAACTTATTCGTTACCAGCCTTTTCGTTACCGGCTTTTCTTGTTTGAGTGGTCGCCTATCGGCGGCCTCGAATTCTGGGATCCATCGCGTCGCGCAGGCCGTCGCCGATATAGTTCACCGAGAGCACGGTCAGCGATATGGCGATGCCGGGCATCATGACGCGCATCGGATAGAGCTGGATCTGATCGATCGCATCGTAGAGAAGCCGTCCCCAGGTCGGGAAATCCGGTGGGAAGCCGAGGCCGAGGAAGGAGAGCGAGCTTTCGGTGATGATGGCGCTGGCAATGCCGAGCGTGGCGGAAACCAGGATCGGCGACAGAACATTCGGCAGGATATGGCGCAGGATCATCTTGCTGCGGCGCGTGCCGATGGAATGCGCCGCAAGCACGAATTCCCGTTCCTTCAAGGCCAGAACCTCGCCGCGCACCAGACGCGCGGCATGCATCCAGCTCGTCAGGCCGATGACCACGACGATCAACAGAAATGTTCCGGCCTCCGGTCCGAGCAACCGCGCAAGCGGCTCGCGGAACAGCATGGAAGTAACCAGAAGAAGCGGCAGGAGCGGAAGGGCCAGGAACAGATCGGTGATCCGCATCAAAATGCCGTCGAGGCGCCTGAAATAGCCGGCGCAGACACCGATCAACGTTCCGAGCGACAGCGACAGCAGCATGGCCATCAGGCCGACGGTCAAGGACACGCGTCCGCCCGTCATCAGCCGCGCCAGCATGTCCCGGCCAAGCTGGTCGGTGCCGAGCGGATGCGCTAAGGACGGGCCCTTATTACGCGCCCGCATGGCGATCTCGGTCGGATCGACATGCCAGAGATAGGGGCCGAGCGCGACCGCAAAGATGATCACGCCAAGAATGACCATGCCGGCCATGGCGCCGCGATGGCTGCGGAACTGGCGCCAGATATCGAGGTACTGGCTGGAGTGGGCGGTGAACGTCACCTGTGTCAGAGCGTCAGTCATAGCGAATTCTCGGGTCGAGTATGCCGTAAAGAATATCCGTGATCAGATTGAACAGGACGATCAGCGCCGCGAAGATGAAGGTGAGCGTCTGCACCATGGGCAGGTCGTTCGCCTGAATCGACGAGATCAGCAACTCGCCGATGCCGTTCACCTTGAACACCTGCTCGGTGATGATCGCGCCGCCGAAAATCTGCGGCACGCCCATGCCGATGACGGTGACGACCGGGATCATCGAATTGCGCAGGACGTGAATGAGCACGACCACCTTTTCCGTCAGGCCCTTGGCGCGAGCGGTGCGGACATAGTCCTCACGCAGGTTGTCGAGCACCGAGGCGCGCATGAAACGGCTGATCTGGCTGGCGTTGTAAAGCGCCAGAACCATGACAGGCAGCACCATCTGGCGCAGTTGGGCAAAGAAGCTCTGCCAGTCGGTTACCTGAAGCGTCGTGTCGTAAAGCGACGGAAACCAGTTCAGCCCGACCGAGAAGAGCACTATCAGCACGACGCCGGTAAAGAAGGTCGGCACCGAGAAACCGATCATCGAGACCAGCGTCCCGAGCTGGTCGAACCAGCTATATTGCCTGTAGGCCGACAGGATGCCGATCGGCAGGGCGATGGCGATGCCGACGATATAGGCGACGCCCACGACCCAGAGCGTCTGGGGCAGGCGCTGGGCGATGATATCGGCCACCGGCGCGCGCGACTGCCAGGAGACGATCCGCTGGCTCTCGCCGCTCAGGTTCGAGCCGAACAGCGCATCGGTGACATGCAGGGGTTCGATCCAGAAGAACTGCTTCAGCCACAGCGCATAGCGCGTCAGGAGAGGATCGCCGAGGCCAAGCGAAAGCCGCATCTTCTCCTTGACTTCCGGCGGGATTGTCAGCGGCAGCTGCGCCATCGGGTCGCCGGGGGCAAGCCCGAGAAGAAGAAAGATGATCAGGCTGATCAGCAAAAGCGTCGGCAAGGCCATCGCCAGCCGTCTGATGGTGTAATGGAACATCACATCCCCCCGGTTTTGCGGGGCGCGTTAAGTCGCGGCCCCGCCGCCCAGGTCTGAGGTGTGGCAATTGTCGATGGATCTGCGTCCGGTCTCACCGCGTCTTCACCCCTTTTTGCTGCTCCCGCATTTTTGTAAAATAGATTGCAAAAACCCCAAAAGATAGTCAATGTGTAAAAAACGTTACTTTTTGAGGGGCCGGTCAACGTCGTGCCGAAAGCGCTCCGCAGACCCCGCGCTGCCGCTGAAAGCGGCTCTGAGCGGTGGCTTTGCTAGGAAGCGCGACGACCGGAAATTTTGATGGCTGAGATCTCCGGCGCCGTTGACGCGCGCAAATATGAGCAATCCGAACCGCTTGTCTCGATCGATAATCTGAGCGTGGAATTTCAGACCGGTGCCGGCAAGATCGTGGGCGCACGGGACGTCAGTTTCGACATCATGCCGGGCGAATGCCTCTGCGTCGTCGGTGAATCGGGGTCGGGGAAATCCGTCTCGGCCCTGTCGCTGATGCGGCTGGTCGAGTTCGGTGGTGGCCGCATCGCATCCGGACGGTTGCAGTTCAGCCGGGCCGATGGACAGCGGATAGACCTGGCGAAGGCCGATGCCGCAACGATGCGCACCATTCGCGGCAACGAGATCGGCATGGTTTTCCAGGAGCCGATGACGGCGCTCAACCCGGTCTTCACGATCGAGCGGCAACTGGTCGAGGTCATCACGACCCACCGGTCGATGAGCCATGCTGCGGCGCGCGAGAAAGCTTTAGGTCTCCTGCGCCAGATGCAGATCAGCGAGCCGGAACGCCGTCTGCGGCAATATCCGCACGAACTGTCCGGCGGCATGCGCCAACGGATCGTCATTGCCATGGCAATGGCCTGCGAACCGCGTCTGCTGATCTGCGACGAGCCGACGACGGCCCTCGACGTGACCATCCAGGCCGAGATCCTGACGCTGATCGACCGGCTGAAACGCGAAAGCGGCGCTTCGGTCCTGTTCATCACCCATGACATGTCGGTCGTCGCGCAGATGGCGGACCGGGTCGTCGTCATGTATCGCGGCGAAAAGGTCGAGGAAGGGGGCGTCGAAGAGATCTTTGCTGCCCCGAACCATCCCTATACGCGAGCGCTGCTGGCCGCTGTTCCCCGGCTCGGGGAAATGCGCGGCAAGACCGCGCCGGAGCCGATGCGCGTGTTTGCCGCCAACGGCAAGGATACTGGTCTGGCCCCTCACGCGGCCGGTGTCGCGGCTGAGCCGGCCGCTGGTCCGACCATTACGCTCGATCCGTCGGTTCTTTTGGAGGTGAAAAACCTGACGACACGTTTTGCGGTTCGCAAGGGCCTGATGCGCAAGATCGCCGCCAATGTCCATGCGGTTGAGGATGTCAGCTTCTCGCTGCATCGAGGCCAGACGCTCGGCATCGTCGGGGAGTCCGGTTGCGGCAAGTCGACATGCGGCCGGTCGATCCTGCGGCTGGTGCAGCCGACCTCCGGCGAGATCTGGCTCGATGGACGCGACATTCTCGCCCAGTCGGATCGGGACCTGCACGCCATGCGGCGCCAGATGCAGATGGTGTTCCAGGATCCTTATGCCAGCCTCAATCCGCAGATGCGCCTGTTCGATCAGGTGGCGGAGCCGCTGCGCAATTACGGCCTTCTGGCCGGTGGCGCTCTGCAGCAGCGGGTGCATGAGCTGTTCGAACAGGTGCAATTGCCGACCTCCTTCACGCATCGCTATGCGCATGAACTCTCGGGCGGCCAGCGCCAGCGGATTGCAATTGCCCGCGCGTTGGCGCTCAATCCAAAGCTGATCGTCGCGGACGAGGCGGTCTCGGCGCTCGACGTTTCCGTCCAGGCGCAGGTGGTCAACCTGATGATGGAATTGCAGAGGGATCTCGGCATTTCCTTCCTGTTCATCAGCCATGACATGTCGGTGGTCGAACGGATCAGCCATCGCGTCGCGGTCATGTATCTTGGCCGAGTCGTCGAGATCGGCCCCCGCGCGGCGATCTTCGAAACGCCGCAGCATCCCTATACGCAGGCTTTGCTCGCGGCCGTGCCGATCGCCGACCCGCGTCAGAAATCCCTGCGCAGCACGACGGATTATCTTCCGTTACGCTCGCCGATTCACCCGCGCGACCATGTCGCGCGGCCATCCCGATATCGGGAAGTCTCGCCGGGGCATCTGGTCCTCGATGCAGAGCAGATTTGACTGGCTAACGATCTCATACATTAAGCAGGGTGGACATGAGCATGCTCGATAAACGCAAATTCTATATTGATGGCCAATGGGCGCAGTCCGAGGGTGCGCAGAACCTGAACGTTATTGATCCCTCGAACGAGGAGGCTTTTGCCGTTATCTCGCTCGGTACCGAAGCGGATACGGACCGCGCGGTCGCGGCCGCCAAGCGCGCCTTCGAGCTTTGGTCGAACACCGCGCCGGCAGAACGGCTTGCCAAGGTCGAGCGTCTGCTCGAGATCTACAAGAGCCGCGCCGGGGAGATGGCCCAGGCGATCTCGCGGGAAATGGGCGCACCGATCGACATGGCGCTGAGGAGCCAGGTCGGTGCCGGCGCTTGGCATATAACGAATTTCATCAATGCCTTCCGTGATTTCAAGTTCGTCAGGCCGTTTGGCGACAACGCGCCGGACAACCGTATCGTTATGGACCCGATCGGTGTGGTCGGTCTGATCACGCCGTGGAACTGGCCGATGAACCAGGTGACGCTCAAGGTGACGCCGGCGCTGCTGGCGGGCTGCACCATGGTGCTCAAGCCGTCCGAAGTCGCGCCGCTCTCCTCCATGCTGTTTGCCGAGTTCATCGATGAGGCGGGCATTCCCGCAGGCGTGTTCAATCTCGTCAACGGTGACGGCGCGGGCGTCGGAACCCGTCTGTCGACCCATCCGGATGTCGAGATGATCAGCTTCACCGGCTCGACCCGCGCCGGCAAGGCGATTTCCAAGGCGGCTGCCGAAACGCTGAAGCGCGTCGCGCTGGAGCTCGGCGGGAAGGGCGCCAACATCGTGTTCGAAGATGCCGACAGCGATGCGGTGCGCCGCGGCGTGGCGCACTGCTTCAACAATACCGGGCAGAGCTGCAATGCGCCGACGCGCATGCTCGTCCAGCGGTCGATTTACGACGATGCTGTCGAGATTGCCCGTTCCGTCGCCGACGGCCTCGCCGTCGATCTCGCCAGCAAGCATGGTGCCCATATCGGCCCGCTGGTTTCCGACACCCAATATGCACGGGTTCAGGACTTGATCGGCAAGGCCATCGACGAAGGCGCGCGCCTGGTCGCCGGCGGTCTCGGCCGCCCGGCCAATCTGAACCGCGGTTATTTCGTTCGCCCGACGGTCTTTGCCGATGTCAACAACAACATGACGATCGCCCGTGAAGAGATTTTCGGGCCGGTCCTGTCGATCATTCCCTTCGACACTGAGGCCGAAGCAATCGCGATCGCCAATGATACGCCCTATGGTCTCAGCAATTACGTGCAGACCCAGGATGGCGCAAAGCGTAATCGTGTGGCGCTGAAGCTAAAGTCCGGCATGGTGGAGATGAATGGCGTGTCCCGCGCAGCCGGCGCGCCTTTCGGCGGCGTCAAGGCATCGGGCCGGGCACGCGAAGGTGGCGTCTGGGGGATCGAGGAGTTTCTGGAGCCAAAGGCCGTCTCAGGCTGGAGCGGGTCCAGCGTGTGTTAGCAGAATGCGCTTGCGCCTGGTATTGGCTGACCGGCATTTGGTATGTCGATCATATCGATGACGCTTTCGGTGAACACGGCAAGAACCGCGACTTCCTCTCAGGCTGTGAGTCGCCGGATGTTCCAGGCACAGCAGTGGCGAACAAAGACCACGACTGGATTTCCTAAGGCTCTGCTACACCGGATTTTTCATTCTACGCGAACAAATAACAATGGCGGGGTCGTCGGTTCGGCTCCGTTCAGGACCTAGGATAGGTTTATATTGTGCCCGCACTTCATCCTGCGCCACCGCACTTAAAGCTCGCTATCGCTCGCGAAATGCTCGAGAGGCAACCTCCACAAGCGGAGAGAACAGATATTCCAGGATGCGACGGGAGCCGGTTTTGATCTCGACCGTAACAGCCATACCCGTCGTAAGGGCGGCTACCACCCCGTCGACTTCAAGGCGCTCGTCCTTTCCGGCCATCACCATGTCGGTCATCGAGCTGGACTCTTCATCTCACTCAGCTTCGTTAGCAGTGCCGCACCTGTCTTGATGCCGCCGATGAACAGATCGAGCTTCAAATTTTCGTTCGGCGCATGGTTCGCCTCGTCCGCGTTGGCGTAAGGCACCACAAAGGCCGGTTTTTTCAGGATCTTCGTGAACACGTAATCCGGAAGCGAGCCGCCGACGGTCGGATAGAGCAGCGGCTCAACGCCGCGGGCGGTGAAGATGGCGTCCTGGATAACCGGTGCGAACAGGCTATCCATCGGCGTTTTTGACGGCAGCATGGCGTTGAGCGGTAGGAACTCAACGTCCGGCGCATGGGCGGCGACATGCGCCCGTACCTTCTCGAACACGTAATCCGGCGTCAGGCTTTCGACCAGGCGGATATCGCATTTGGCAAATGCTTCGCAGGGTAGAACCGTTTTCTGGCCCGGCCCGCCGTAACCGCCATGCAGGCCGTTGATGGTCAGCGTCGGATGGAACATCAGCCTGTCGAAATAGCCGCGGTCGAGCGGTGCATCGAGTTCCTTGAGGCCGAGATCTGCCATGATCGCGTCGAGATCGAGCGGCAGCTTCGAGACGGCCTCCCGCTCCATATTGCTCGGCGGCACGACAATGTCGTGCAGGCCGTCGATGGTGATCTCGCCCTTGTCGTTCTTCATGGTGGCGAGCAGATGCACCAGTTTCCAGATCGCATTCGGCATCACCCCGCCGAAATTGCCGGAATGGGCGTCGCGATTGGCGGTCTTGGCACGCAGTTCGAAGGATGCGACCCCGCGCACGCCAAAGGTAATGATCGGCCTATCGCTTTCATGCAGGGGGCCGTCGGAGGTGACGACCAGATCAGCAGCATCGAGCTTGTCGGCGTGCTCGGCGACGAATTCGGCGATATGCGGACTGCCGATCTCCTCTTCGCCTTCCAGCAGGAAGATGACGTTGCAGGGTAATTCCCCCGTCACCTTCAGATGCGATTCCAGCGCCATCAACTGCGCGAAATGCTGGCCCTTGTTGTCGCCGATGCCGCGGGCATAGATGCGCCCGTTGCGGATGGTCGGTTCGAAGGGCGGGCTGTCCCAGAGCTCATAGGGTTCCGGCGGCTGCACGTCGTAATGGCCGTAGAGAAGCACGGTCGGCTTGCCCGGCTGCTTTTCCATGCGGCCGAGAACCATCGGGTGGTTCTTGGTCGGGATCGTGGTCGCCTCCATGCCCATGCCGTTCAGCATGTCGACGAGGATGGCAGCCACTTCCGCGATGCCCTTGTTCTGGGCGCTGATCGAGGGATGGCGGACATAGTCCATCACCCGCTCGATGAAGCTTTCGCGGTTTTCCTCGATATGCGCGAAGACGCGCTCCAGATCGCTCTTTTGTCCACTATGGTTCTCTGGCATCTCATGCATCCTGTTTACGGGTCAGAAGAAGGGCGCCGGAACCGTGCACCGTGCCGCTCCAGCCCGGAGCAACGAGCGTCGTCGTGTCGAGCTGGGTGAGGATCATCGGTCCCTGGAACGTGGCGCCCGCACCGAGCGTCGAACGGTGGACGACCGGAACACTCGCCACGCCGCTTTCGAAATGCACCGGCACATGGTCGAACGGCGTGACGTCCGAGCCCTTCTCCAGAATTGCCGGCGGCGGTTCCACCGTCATGCCTGCGGCTTCGACACGCAGGGTCACGAGTTCGATAGCCGCTTCGAGCGCAAAACCGTAGAGCGCCTTGTGTTCCGCGGCGAAAGCGGCTTCCACAGCCTCGCGGGTCTCGCCCCAGGAAACGGCAAGCTCGCCGCCCTGACCGTGGTAACGCAACAGCGCAACGGTCGCGATGCGGCGGTCCTTTTCGGCCACGCCTTCGGTGTCGAACCAGGCGGATGCCTGGGCCTTGAGTTCGGCGATGATGCCATTGGCGGTCGCCACATCCACGGCGCCGGCTTTCGGCAGCGTGCGGCTGAACTCGGCCTTGAGATCGGCGGCCAGCAGGCCGTCGGCGCAGAGGATGCCGGGGGCCGGCGCGATCATGACGCGGGAAATGCCGAGCAGTTCGGCAAGCGCACAGCCATGCAGCGGACCGGCGCCGCCGAACGGCACCAGCGTGAAATCGCGCGGATCATGTCCGCGCTCGACCGAAACGACGCGCACCGCGCCGACCATGTGGTTGTCGACGATCGCCAGGATGCCGCGGGCGGCTGTGGCGGTCGAAAGGCCGAGCGGCGTCGCCACCTTGCCGTCGACTGCCTTGCGGGCGGCCTCGACATCCAGCGCCATGCGGCCGCCGAGGAGACGGGCCGGCAGGTGGCCGAGCACGACATGGGCATCGGTTACCGTCGGGTTTTCGCCGCCATGACCGTAGGCGGCAGGGCCCGGACGGGCGCCGGCGCTCTGCGGACCGACGGTCAGCGTGCCGTCCGCCACCTTGGCGATCGAACCGCCACCGGCGCCGATCGTCACCATATCGACCATCGGAAGCGGCAATGGCCATTCGCCCACCTTGCCGTGCTGCGTCAGCCCGATCTTGCCATCCTTGATGAGGCAGATATCGGCGCTGGTGCCACCGATATCGACGGTGATGATGTCCTTGATGCCGCAGGCCGCTGCAACCGACCGCGCCCCGACCACGCCGGCGGCGGGACCCGACAGCGCCGTTAGCGCCGGCGCCTGGCGAATGGTGGCCGCACCGGCGACTCCACCGTTCGACTGCATCAGCAGCAGCGGAGCCGCGACCTTTTCGTCGTCCAGCCGCTTTTCCAGCCGGCCGACATAGGTGGTAACGCCGGGCATGACAGTGGCGTTGAGCACCGTCGTCAGCGTACGTTCGAATTCGCGCACCACAGGCAGAACGTCGGTCGAGGTGGTGACGGCGAGATGCGGCAGTTCCTGACGCAGGATTTCCGCGGCACGTTTCTCATGCACCGGATTGGCAAAAGCGTGCAGCAGGCAGACCGCCACCGCCTCGACATCCATGCCACGGATCGCTTGCGCGGCAGCCCGTACGCTGTCTTCGTTCAGCGCGTCAAGCACCGCACCGCCGGCAGCGATGCGCTCGTCGATCTCGACGATGCGCGAGGCCGGCACAGGCCGCTCCGGCTTCACCCAGGTATAAAGGTTGGCCTTGCGCGGAATATCCTGGCGGCCGATTGCCAACACATGGCGGAACCCCTTGGTGGTGACCAGCGCGGTGCGGGCGCCCTTGTCTTCGAGGATCATGTTGGTCGCGACCGTCGTGCCATGCAGGACCTGACCGAGTGAGGAGGCCTCGCGGCCGGCATCGGTGAGCGCCAGACGAATGCCGTTCAGGAAGGCTTCGGAAGGATCGGAGGGCACGCTCGGCGTTTTTGCCCGCCAGACCTTGCCTGTGGCGCGGTCGAGAAGGGCGACGTCCGTAAAGGTGCCGCCGATATCGACTGCGACGGAAAGGGACGTATCGATTGAGGTTTCAGGCGAGGACATCGACATACTCCTGACGATGGAATGCACGGGTGGCGGGGCGGCTGGCGCGAAGGGCTGCGGTAGCTGCCTGGTCAACCTTCGTGCCCTTCACGACCACGCCGTAAAGGCGTTCAGCGGATTCGGCGCTGACGAAACCGCCGAGCACGTCTTCGAGGACCGCATCGAGATTGCGGTCGAACGGATGGCCGTAGCCTCCGCCGCCGCCGGTCTCCATGCGCAGCACGTCGCCCTTGACGAGCCGGTTGCCGTCCGAAAGCGGCGGCACGAAACGCTGGTCGGGCCTGCCGGGATTGATGGTGACGCGGCCGGTGCCGCCGCCCATGCCGCCATTGATGCCCCAGGGCGGGTTCTTGACACTGTCGATGCGCACCGCGAGCATCATGTCTTCCGCCAGGATCTCGTATTCGCGGATGATGCCGCAGCCGCCGCGATACTTTCCGGCGCCACCGGAATCCTTGACGATCCCGTAGGTGCGCAGCCGCACCGGATAACCGACTTCGAGGAACTCGACCGGATAGTTCTCCTGCGCCACGAAATAAACCGCGTCGATGCCGTCCGCATCCGGCCGGGCGCCGTAACCGACGCCGATACCGTCGGCGAGCAGGAAGCGCTTCAGCTCGCCCGCGTCATCCTTGTAGTTGCCGCGCATGATGGTGATGACATAGGCGGAGTTGGCGGCCGGCGCCCTGCCGCCCGCCGTGTTGACGAGACCGTTAAGGGCCGACAGCACGCGCATCATGGTCAGGCCGCGCATGCCGAGCGAGGCCGGAAAATTCGGCTGCAGGAACGAACCCTGGCGCAACTTCACCTCATCCAGAGCCTGGGGACCGCCCGCATTGCAGACCTGCCCCGGATCGCCGCCGAGATAAAAGAGGCCAAGCGCCATGCCCGGCACGCCGCGGTTCATCAGGAAGTTGACCGGACCGGGCGCCTGATCGTCGGATTCAGTCGCATCGAAGGTGAACCTGTCCTCGCCATTCGCCAGCTTTTCGCGGGTCAGCGACAGGCGCATCTTGAACGGACCATTGCCATGGCCGTCGCTGTCGATCGCGTCGGTGAATTTATGCGTGCCGTAGTCGAAGGTCTCGGCGAGCTTGGAGCGCACCAGCTTGCGGGTGCGGGTCAAAAGCTGCGCCAGCGCATCCTCCACCACGTCGGAGCCGAAGCGGTCGAGGATTTCGCCGATGCGCTTCACACCCACATCGACGCTCGCCATCAACGCCCGCATATCGCCGATGCTCTGTTCGGGAAAACGGGAATTGCGGTGGAAGATGTCAAGCGTCGCCTCGTTGGTGACGCCCCGGTCGAGCAGCTTGGTGACCGGGATAATGATGCCTTCCTGGTAGATGTCGGTCGCATCCGGGCTGATCGAACCGGGACGCATGCCGCCGATATCGGCGAAGTGAGCCCAGCTCATCACGAAGGCGCAACGCTTGCCGTCCTTGAACACCGGCGCCAGCAGCACCTGGTCGTTGGAATGCGAGACAGCCCCGCGCGAGCCGTAGCAGTCGTTGTACCAGTAGAGGTCGCCCGGTTTCATCGTCTCGGCCGGGAACTTGTCGAACACCGGCCCGGTCATGTCGCCGAAAACAGGCACCATCGAGCCGACCGCCATCACGCCCTCGCCGTCGAACAGCGCGGTGTAAAAATCCTTTTTCTCGCGGATGAAGGCAGAGATGGCGGTTCGTTCCAGCAGCGCCTCCATTTCCGACTGAGCGGCGGCGATCGCGCCGCGGATGATTTCGAGCGAGACGGGATCGCAGACGGCCCCTTCCGGTTTCGCCTTGGGGGGCGAGCTTTCGCTTTCCTTGGGATTGTACATCTTGGAATCCTTGGTGGAGAGAATCGAACGAATGGGCGAGCGGCTCATGGCTGGCCTCCGATCAGGACGACGACATTGCCGAGGCCGCCGCGCTCGACCCGCTCGTGAGCCTTGGCTATATCGTCGAGCGGGAATGTCGCGCCGATCGCAACTTTGAGCCTGCCGGTTTCGGCGAGCGTGGCGATCATCTTTTCACCCGCCAGTCGCTGATCCTCGGGGATCAGGAAACCCTGGATGAAGCGCAGGTTGGCGCCCTTGGCGGCGAAGGCGTAATAGGGAAGCACCGGGGTCGGATTGCTGCTTGACGAATAGGAAGCGACGGTGCCGTTGCGTTTGAGGGCGGCTGCGTCGAGTTCCAGGTTTGCGCCGAAATCGACCTCGACGATGCGATCAACACCCTCCCCGTCGGTCAATTCGAGGATGCGGGCCGACACATCTTCCCGTTTGCGGTCGATGGTCGCGAAAGCGCCCGCTTCCATCACATGCGCCGCAGCTTCCGGAGTGCTGACCGTACCGATCACCCTTGCACCGCCGGCAACCGCCATCTGCACGGCGAAATGCCCGACAGCGCCGGCCGCACCGTTGACGAAAATCGTCTGGCCGGTCACCAGACCGTCGGCAAAAACGGCGCGATAGGCGGTCATGGCCGGCACGCCGAGATTGGCGCCATCGGCGAAACTCAAACTATCTGCCAGCTTCACGGACTGATGGGATGCGATGGCAATGAATTCGGCGGCGGTGCCGAAAGCGCGGCCCGCCTCGCCATAACCGCCCTGGGCATTCCACATCCAGACGCGTTGCCCGACGCGCCTCGGATCGACACCCGCGCCGACATCGACGATCTCGCCGGCGCCGTCCGTATGCGGGATGATCAGCTTGTGGTCCATGCCCATGCCGCGCCAGCCGCCGCGCCGCTTCACATCGGCCGGGTTGATGCCGGACGCATGCACCCGCACCAGCACCTCGCCACGGCCGGCGACCGGTGCAGCCATCTCGCCGACGGAGAGAACCTCCGCGGCGGGACCGGTGCGTGTGTAGAAGGCGGCGAACATCGACAACTCCAATCAGTACAGGTGGCAAGCGACGGTGCGGGTTCCGACCGACTTGGGTCGGGGCACCTCGGCCGCACAGCGCGCATGAGCGGCCGGACAGCGGTCGCGGAACACGCAGCCGGAAGGCGGATTGCGCGGGTCCGGCGCGCCGCGGCCGATCGGCAGCGGATCATGGCTCTGGTCCGGGTTCGGCACCGGCACCGCCGCGACGAGCGCCTTGGTATAGGGATGCAACGGCTCGCGGACGATGTCCTCGGTCGGCCCGTCCTCCATGATCCGGCCGAGATACATGACAATCGTCCGCTCGCAGACGTATCGCACCAGCGCCAGGTCATGGCTGATATAGATGGCGGTGAGGCCGAGCCGGTCGCGCACGTCGCGAAAGACGTTCAAGACGCCGGCGCGCACCGAAACATCGAGCATCGAAACGGGCTCGTCGGCGACCACGAATTCCGGCTGCAGGATCAGCGCCCGCGCCATCACCACGCGCTGCAACTGGCCGCCGGAAAGCTGGTGAGGATAACGGTCGAGGAATTGCGCCGGCTCGGGCAGCTTCACCAGTTCGAGCGCGGTGATGATCCTGCCCTCGCGCTCACGCTTCGGAATATCGGCGTTTTCCAGCGGCTCGGAGAGAGTCTGGCGGATGGTGAAACGCGGATTGATCGCATCGAACGGGTTCTGAAAGATGAGCTGCGCCTTGGAGCGGAACTTCTTCAGCCTGTCGCCGCGAACGGCGCCGATCTCCTCGCCATCGAAATGGATCGTACCGCCGGTCTTCTCTTCGAGCTTCAGCAGCAGCCGGCCCATCGAGGTCTTGCCGCAGCCGGATTCACCGAGCAAGCCGACGCTTTCGCCGCGGCGGATATCGAAGCTGACGCCATCGACGGCTTTCACCACCGTCGATTTGCCGCGCATCGCCGCGAACGCGCCGCCGACGGCATAATGCAGCCTGGCATCGAAGACCGAGACCAGGATATCCGGTCTTTTGGTGATCATGTTCATGCCGGCACCATCCATGTCTCCGTCCTGGCGGCTTCGATACGCAAGGCAGCACTCTCGTTGGCACGGTGGCAGAGCACCGGGTGGCCCGGCGCCACGTCGACAACCGGCGGCTCGGTCTCGCAGATCTCGAGCGCGAAGGGACAGCGCGGCTTGAACCGGCAGCCGGCCGGCGGCGAAACAAGGTTCGGCGGCGCGCCTTCGATCGGCGTCAGGATGCCGGAGGCGGCGCCCCGCAAATCCGGAAAGGCATTGCGCAGGCCCATCGTGTAGGGATGCGAGGGGGCAGTCAGCGCCGCCTGCATCGTCCCGGATTCGGCGACCTTGCCCGCATACATGACCACGGTGCGGTCGCAGATATAGGCCACGACCGAGATGTCATGGGTGACGAGGATCACCGAAACGCCGAGTCGCGTCTGCAGCTCCTTCAACTGGTCGAGGATCTGCCGCTGCACGATGACGTCGAGCGCCGTCACCGGCTCGTCGGCGATGATCAGCTTTGGGTCGAGCGCCAGGGCCAGCGCGATCGCGACGCGCTGGCGCATGCCGCCGGAGAACTGGTGCGGATAATCGCTCAGGCGGTTCGCATCGATGCCCACCATCTCGAACAGCTCCTCGGAACGCAGCCGGGCCTTTTTCCTGTCCATGCCCCCTCGGCGGCGCAGGACTTCGGCGAGCTGGTATTCGACCGTATAGACCGGGTCGAGCGAGTTCATCGCACTCTGGGGAATGAAGGCGATGTCGCGCCAGCGCAGCGCGTTCATCTCCTTTTCCGGGATCTTTGCGAGATCCTTGCCGTCGAACAGGATCTGGCCGCCGGATATCGACGCATTCTCGGCGATCACCCGGGTCAGCGCGCGGGCGACGGTGGTCTTGCCGCAGCCGGATTCGCCGACCAGGCCGGTGATCGAGCCGCGCGGTATGTCGAAGCTCGCGCCATCCACGGCATGGACGAAATTGCGCCCCACCTGATAGCTGACCCGAAGATCTCTGACGGAAAGAAGGGGCTCGCTCATCGGCTCAACTTCGGAAACAGGATGTTTTCATAACCGCGGGTGATGAAGAAGCCCGCGCTGACGACGAGGATGATGCAGATGCCCGGGGGCACGAACCAGTAATAGGCCTGCTTGGCGAGCGCCTGGCTGGCGAACGCGTCCTGCAGCATGTAGCCCCAGCTGATCGAATCCGGGTCGCCGAAGCCGAGGAAGCTGATCGACGCCTCGGTCAGGATCGCCCAGCCGATCGCGATCGAGCCATAGAGGAAGGAGAGCGGCAGGATGTTCGGCGCGATGTGGCGCAGGATGATCTTGAAGTCCGACGACCCAGCCACCCTTGCTGCCTCGACATAACCGCGGGTCCGAAGCGTCAACACCTGGCTGCGGATGACGCGGGCGGTATCGCGCCAGAGCACCAGCGCCATGGCGATGACGACGTTCCAGATCGACGGCCGCAGGAAGGCCGCAAGCACGATGACGAAGGGCAGGAAGGGAATGCCGAAGGCGATGTCCGCAAGCCGCATCAGGATGGCATCCACCCAGCGGCCGAAATAACCGGCGACGAGACCGATGATCGAGCCGATCAGCGCCACCATGAAGGCGGCGGTGACACCGATCAGCAGCGCCGAGCGGCTGCCGTAGACGAGCTGTGAAAAGATATCCCGGCCGAGGCTGGTGGTTCCCATGAGGAAACCATCCTGCCCCGGCCGGAGGTCCGCCGCGAGATCGTAGGCTGGCGTATAGAGGATTTCCGTCGGGTCGTGCGTGGCGATCTGGTCGGCGAACACCGCGACGACCATGAACACCAGATAGATGAGGAGACCGGCGACCGCGAACGGGTCGTTCATCGGCAGTCTCAACGCGCGGAACATCCGCGCAAGGATATGGGGGCGTCTCGATTTGATGATGGCGGCTGCGGCGATCTCAGGCATGGGAAATCCTTGGATCGAGGAAGGCATAAAGCAGGTCGGCGAGCAGATTCATGAAGATCACCACGAGCGCGATCATCAGGAAGGCGCCCTGCGCCAGCGGATAGTCGGAGGCTGCAACCGCGTTCACCAGCTCGCGCCCGAGGCCGGGCCAGGAGAACACCGATTCCACCACGACATTGCCCTGCAACTGGTACCCGACAGCGATGGCGAACGAGGTCATGACCGGCAAAAGCGCATTGCGGGCCGCGTGGCGCACCACCACCGTCCAGTTGGACAGCCCCTTGATACGGGCCATGGTGACGAAGTCCTCCTTCATCACGTCGAGCATGTTGGAGCGCATCAGAAGAAGCGGCAGGCCCTGGCTGTAGATCGCCAGCGTCGCCGCTGGCAGCGCCAGATGGGCGAGGAAGTCGCGCGATGTATAGAGATCGAGAAAGCCGGAATATTCGGCGCCCGGAGCGCGCGTGCCGCCGGCCGGCAGCCAGCCGAGCGAAAACGAGAAGATCGCCAGCATCACCATGCCGAGCCAGAATTCCGGCATGGCGCGGGTGGTGAGCACCAGCGGAATGGCCGCCTGCTCCACCCAGCTTCCGCGGCGCCAAGCGAGATAGGCGCCGGCGAGGATACCGAAGACATAAGCGACGATCAGCGAGGAGAAGGTGAGGATCAGCGTGTTCGGCAAAAGGATCCAGATGCGCTGGCCGACCGGCTCGCGGTAGCGAAAACTCTGGCCGAGTTCTCCCTGCAGAAGATTGCCGAGATAGATCAGGTACTGCTGCCACAGCGGCTTGTCGAGGCCGAACTGAGCCATCAGCTGCTGCTGCTGCTCGAGCGTAAAGGTCGGGTCGATGTAGGCGGCCATCGGATTGCCCGGCATCAGCCGGAACATCAGGAACAGGATGGTCACCACCGCCCATAAAACCAGAGCGAGCTGCAGCAACCTGCCGCCCACGGCCTTGAAATTCTTCATCGGAAAAAATTCCTTCTCTTGGCTCGGCGCCTCCTTCGGGAGGAAAGGCGAGGCTGCCGATGTCAAGCGTCAGGCAAAAAGGGAGGCGACGGAACCATCCGCCGCCTCCGCGGGATTATTTGGCGGCGACGGTTTCCTTGGTATCGCCCGGATAATGGAGCTTGCCACCTTCCAGCTTGTAACCCGCATCCTTCAGGGTCTTGGCCGCAACCGCCTGTCCGGCCTTGAAGCTATCGACGACCGACTTGTCATGCCAGAATTCGAGCGCGGGAGAAACGATGGAGTTCGAGGCGACCGCGAAACCGCGATAGGCGGCCTTGACGATCAGCTGGCGATCGACCGCTTCGGAAAGCGCGCGGCGGAAGGCCGGATCGTTGAAGGGAGCACGGCGTTCGTTGAAGGCGATGTAGCGGAAGCCCATATCGACGGTGGATACCACCTCCAGGTCGCCGTCCTTCTTGGCGGCATCGATGAGCACCTGCGGATCGCCGGTGAACTCGCCCATGAAGTTGATTTCACCCGAGCGCAGCATGCCGAGCGCGGCTTCGGCGTTCGGCACGATGCGCAGGATCCAGCGATCGACCTTCGGTGCGGCGAAGTGGTCCTTGTTGGCGGCAAGCGTGACGGACTCGTTCTTCGCCCAGCTGGTGAACTTGTACGGACCGGAGCCGATCGGCATCTGCTCCTGATAGCTTTCCGCGGTCTCCGGCTTGGTGGCGAGATCCTTGAGGATCGGATCCCAGATATGCTTCGGGATCAGGTTGACCTTGGCAAGGCTGGAGGTGACGAAGGAGGCGGCCGGCTTCTTCAGCTTGAAGGTGATCACCTCGCCATTGATGGCGATCGAATCGATGTTCGTCGCGAAAGGCTTGTACATCGGCGCTTCGCCGCCGACGGCCGCTTCGAACGAGAACTTGACGTCCTCAGGCGTGACCGGCTTGCCGTCATGCCACTTCATACCCGACTTCAGCTTCACGTCGACCGTCGTGCCGTCCTTCCAGGTGAAGCTCTCGGCGGCCCATGCCTTTGGCAGGCCATCCGGACCGACGCGCAGCAGGCGGTCCCAGACCAGTTCGGTGATCCAGCTATCGACGCTGCCCGAGATGTAAAGCGGGTTGATTGCCTTGATGTTGTCGGATGAATTGATGATCAGGTCCTTCTTGGCGCCCGCCGGCTCGATCCCGAGGAAGGTCCAGGTGTTGCGGATGCCGATGCCGCTCTGGTTGAGGACCGATTCCGGCTTCCAGACGGTCTTGTCGAAAGCGAAGGTCGACTTGGGATGCACCAGCATCATGTAGGGCTGATCCTTGGAAAGAATCTCCTGCGCCTTGAAGACCAGCGCCTTGCGCTTGGCCGGATCGATCTCGCCGCGCTGGGCTTCGGCCGTCGCGTCGTAATCCTTGTTCAGGTAACCCGCGAAATTGTAGCCGTCCTTGGCGGTCGAGGAATGGAAGAGGTTGAAGATGAGCTCGTCCGGATCGGAACGCTCGGGCCGACCGACCATCTGCCAGGCGGTCGAATCCCAACTGTCGCGCTTGTACCAGACCTCGTCGGACATCTGTTCCCACGGGATTGCCCGGACTTCGACGTCGAGACCGAGCTTGCGCCATTCCTGGGCGATCAGCTGGACGGACTGGAACTCTGCCTGCTGGCCGGCCTGCGGACGGGACAGGATGGTGATCTTGCGGATCGGATCGCCGGCCCAGGCGGGCAGAGCGACGGTCGTCAGCACAAGAGCTGCAAATGCACTTTTCAAAACGGATTTCATGGTCGTTCTCCTCTGAATAGCTTGACTATTCTCTTGTTGGCAGAGGGTTTTCTCCCTCCGCATCGCAAATCCGAAACCGGCCTTCGAACACGTTTCCCGCGCATCCGACGCCGATGCTCAATCCACAGAATTCTCCGCGAGAGCCCCCGAAGGGTTTGCAACTCAGCCGTCAATGTTTTATTCTGTGAAACATCGTTTCGCGTTGAGAGCGAGTAAAACACATTCCAAGAAGATTGCAAGAAGCTTCAAGCAATCCAGATCACATGCCGGAGGAGACCATCCGATGACCGAACCAAAAGACTACAAGATCGCGGCCGTGGACCGGGCGCTCGCCCTTCTCGAAGCGCTTGCCGACCGCCCCGACCAGGGGGTCACCTCGCTTGCAAAATCGCTGGGAATGACCAAATCGCTGGTCTTCCGGCTGCTGCACACGCTGGAGGAACGCGGCTTCGTGTCGCGCGATCCGGAACGCGCCGAATACGCGCTCGGCTACCGCATCGGCGTGCTCGGCGAACGCCTCGGCAAGGACGGCGCGCTGCTTTATGCCGCCCGGCCGGTCATGGATGCGCTGCGCGACCAGACCTCCGAAAACGTCAACCTTGTCGTGCGCGAAGGCCTGAAGAGCTATGTTCTGGCAACACGCGCCGGCCGGCATTCGATCCGGCTTTTCGCCCAGGCCGGGCGCAACGGCCCGCTGCATGCGGGCGGCGGTTCGCTGCTTCTGCTGGCCTACGCGGATGCGACGGTCATCGACGCGGCGCTCTCCCAGCCGCTCGAAGCCTTCACGCCCTACACGATCACCGACCGGGCGAAACTGCGCCAGGCGCTCGAACGCATCCGCGCCAACGGCTACAACATCGTCCTCAACGATCTCGACGAAGGCGCTTTCTCGGTGGCCGCCCCGATCACCGGCGCCGACGGCACCATCATCGCCTCGATCTCCGTCGCCGGTGCGGTCGCCCGTTTCGACGAGGAGCGCCGCGAAAGCCACCTGAAAGCCGCTCTCGAAGCCGCTGCGGAAATTTCCGAGCGCCTTTCGATCCATGGCCCCGGCGAAAGCGGCCTCGTGAAATCAAGGGCTTGAGGCCTGATCAGGCCTGTCTCCAATCATCCGGAAATCCACGGGCGCTTCGGCGCCCGTTTTCGTCAGTGCGATTTCTAGCCCTTCGAAGCCGCTTGCGGGGGGCCTGAACCTCTGTTAGCGTTTTCCTGTTTTGTGAAACGATGTTTCATCAGATAAAACAATTGGGGAGTACCGGATATGAACGAGATCGAATCCGCCGTTCTGGGAGCGGTGAAGCTGGATGAACCCTGGGCTCTGGTGGAGAGCTTTGCGACCTACAAACGCGAACATCCGACCGACGTGAACCGGGCCATGGACGAGGTCGCCGCGCGGCTCGGAAAACACGGCGTCGAGGTCAGGATGCACGAGGCCGACCTCTTCCTCAGCCTGCCGGGCCTCGCCCGCGTCGAAGCCGGAGGCAAGACCTTCCGCGCCAAGCCGCCGTCCTATTCGCTGGACGCGTCGAGCGGCGTGAAGGGCGAGATCGTCTACGTCAGCAGCAACCAGCCGAAGGCGATCTCGACCATGTTCGAGAAGACCGTCGACGGCACCGGCGAACTCGCCGCCCGGGTCCGCGGCAAGGTGGTTCTCTCGGAAGGTTTCGCCAATCCGGGCCTCGTCTCGCAATTCACCGAGCTTGGAGCGGTCGGTGTCATCGCCATCAATCCCGGCGTCGACATCCATTGGGGCACCTGCACCACCGTCTGGGGTACGCCTGACCTCGACGACCTGCCGCGCAAGCCTTCGATCCCGGCTGTCGCCGTCAACCGCGAAAGCGGCGATGCGCTGATCGAGCTTGCCAAGACCGGCGCCGAAGTCACCATTTTCGCCGACATGGAGGAAGGCTGGTTCAAGTCGAAACTGCCGGAAGTCTTCATCAAGGGCACCGAGGAGCCGGACAAATACGTCTTCCTGCACGGCCATCTCGATAGCTGGGACGTCGGCGTCGGCGACAACGCCACCGGCGACGCGACGCTGCTCGAAATCGCCCGCGTGCTCTGGGCCAATCGCGACAAGCTGAAACGCTCGATCCGCATCTGCTGGTGGCCCGGCCACTCGACCGGCCGTTATGCCGGCTCCACCTGGTTCTCCGACAATTTCGCGCTCGACCTAGACGAAAACTGCGTCGCCTCGGTCAATTGCGACAGCCCCGGCTGCCGCTGGGCCACCGAATTCATCAACCTTTGCATGATGACCGAGACGGAAGCCTTCCTTTCCGACGTTATCGAGGAAGTGGCCGGCAAGAAGGCCGAAGCCGAACGCCCGCACCGCGCCGGCGACTATTCCTTCAACAATATCGGCCTGTCGAGCTACCTGATGCTGTCCTCGACGATGACGGAACGGGACCGCGAGGAAAAGGGCTACTACACGGTCGGCGGCTGCGGCGCCAACATCGCCTGGCACACCGAAAACGACACGCTGGAGATTGCCGACAAGGACATCATGCTTCGCGACATCAAGGTCTATCTGCTCGCCGTGCTGCGCAATGCCAATGCAAAGATCCTGCCCTTCGACTGGCGCGCAACGGCCAAGGAATTCCTCCACACCGTCGATACCTACCAGAACAAGGCCGGCAATCGCTTCGACCTTTCGCCGAGCCGCAAGGCCGTCGAATCGCTCACCGACGCGCTTGCCGCATTCTATGCCGGGATCGAGTCCGGCAAGATCGAGCCGAAGTCTGCGAACCATGTGATCCAGAGGCTCGCCCGCATCCTGGTGCCGCTCAACTACACCCGCGAGCAGCGCTTCCGTCACGACCCGGCCCTGCCGATCCCGGAACTGCCGGCCCTCTCGACCGCCGCCGACCTCGACAAGCTCGGACCTGAAAAACTCGGTTTCGCCAGGACCCAGTTGGTGCGCGGCCAGAACCGGGTGATTTCCGCGCTGCGGCAGGCAGAAGAACTGGTTCGCGCGGCTTGATCGTCAACACCTAGTCTAGATGTGAGCCATGTGCCACACCATTCCCAGGCCATAGCGAACGTCGTCTCTGCGGCAGTGGATCGGTTGAGTTAGCATCGGAAGTCAGCAACGAAAAAACCTGCATTCCGGGACCGCCGTGAATAGATACAGTGATAGAGGCCGTGATCCACTGCACTTGGGTCCAAGCTATCAGGCACCGCACAAAATGAGCTTCGGGATCGGAGCCGAACGTTAATACGTGGTGCGCCAAGCTCTATAAACCCGACGGCGCCGTGTGGTATGGCTAACCCATTGATCATGCTAGAGGTCTATTGAACGGCGGTTCGAATCTACTCAAGGTGACCAACATTTCGAACTGCTCATTTGCGGCCCAGCGGCTCAGCGTGAACTGGTCGAAGCGACGCGCTAACTGGACATCACCACCAATGGCCTCGCGGGCGTCGTTGACGCCGAAGCAGTCGAGGGAGATGCGAAATTCTTCGGTGGGCTAGCAGGCTATCGCTGAAGATTTCGAGACATGCTCGTTGATGGCGGGGACACCGGGACCGCAAGGTACTTCTTGCAGGCGGCATACGCGCAAGCCTCACCGTCGATCGGCCCGGAATGTTGAGCCCTTTCGGAGCCGGTTTAAGTGTCGAAGCAGTGCAACATTGTGCCAATGCGATCGTTGTCGCCGCCCACCGCAATCTATTGTTCACTGCCTTTGAGAAGGCACTTCTGAACCCTTGCTACTGCTCGAGTTTCCAAGTTGTTTGCCATCACGGTTGAAAGCCGATCGAGTTCAATCGTTGGAAATGGCCGACGGATCTGCGGAGCTGACGTCGATTGCCACGCTGCTGGACAACCTGTTCAGGTCTTCCGAAATTGCGACCGCTGCCGATTTGAGAATTGGAACATAGCGATCCCGCGCCTCCTGCTCTGAATCAAACGCGGCTTTGAAATAGGTCAGTCCCAGGCTTGCGAGCACCCGGCCGCTTTTGGCTATGATCGGAACGGCAATAGTGTCTGAGTTGCGGGGTTCGACGGTCGAGGAACGTGTTGCGTAACCGTTGCTCCGCACTTCGTTTAGCAGGCGAAGAAGTTTGTCCCGGTGGTGGCTCAGTGCATTTTCCGGATTGTCGGATTTTTGCAGGATGTCGATCATTACATTGCGGTCTTCACCATCGAGAAAGGCAAGATAAGCGAGCCCCATTGCGCGGGTGAGCATGCACAGGCGCTTGTTGACCGTGCTGTGGAATGGCGAAATCAGGCTGTCAGGCACCGTACTGAAACGGATGATCATGTCATCATAATCCGGCAGGGCAATGGCGACGGGCCATTTGTGCTTGCGGGTGATGGCGATCGCCCACGCCCGGCCGGCTTCCACGACCAGTGGCCCCTTGTGGAAACCGGAACTGAGCGACGTAACGAGCGCACTCACCTGGTAGCCGCCCTGCCGCGTGTCATTCTCCACGTAGCCTGCCTCTTCCAGCGTCCGTAGGATGCGCACGAGTGTTGGCTTGGGCAGTTTCGTGCGGGCATGAAGCTGCGCGATCGTGTTGATCGGCTGCTGGTTCAGCTCCTGAAGCACGTTCATCGCGCGTTCTATAGCTCGAATTGTCATGGGTCCTCCTCCCAGACTGTCCGCCAAGCCATTCCGGCTCGCGAAACGATAGAGACGATAGGTTGTCGCTGGGCCAAGTCAAGTTCTAAGGCTGCCTTAGATGCAAGGAGGATGACGTTCATGGCTTCGACAGAGGATACGAAACGCAACCGCGAGGAAGTTCGCCGACTGATCGCCGGTGTCGACGACGCCTTGGCGGCAAGCCTGTTGCGCGGCGCATTGGATCTTCATGTGCACTCCGGGCCTTCGACGATGCCGCGCCAGCTTGATCATTTGGAAGCGGCCGAAGAAGCCGCGGCGGCTGGCATGCGCGCTTTGCTTTTCAAGGATCACCACTATTCCGTGGCGCCGTTCATTCCCCTGATGGAGCGGGTGCTGGGGGATCGCGGCCTTGCGATGTATAGCGGCCTCGTACTCAACAATTCGACCGGCGGCTTCAATCCCTTTGTCGTGGACGCACAGTTGAAGATGGGCGCCAAGCTGATCTGGATGCCGACGGCACAGGCCGCCAATCATATCAGAAGCGCCCATCGCAAGGTCCGCCTCGCCTCCAATGTCGAGCTGAAAAACTCGCCGGCGCTCAGTGTCGTTGACGGGTATGGGAATATTCTCGACGAGGTAAAACAGATCCTCGACATGATCGCCGAGTTTGACGTGATCCTGTCTTCCGGCCATCTGCATGTTTGGGAAATCTGGCGGTTGTTCGAGGAGGCGAAAAAGCGCGGAGTCAAGCGCCTCCTCATCAACCACCCGATGTACGGCCTGCACTTCACCTATGACGACATCCGCGACCTGGCGGCCATGGGTGCGTTGGTCGAGCAATCGGCCGGCATGTATGTCGACAGCCGCTTCAACGCCTATTCCCCGCAGGAACTCAAGGAGCACATCCTGGCTGCCGGCGTTGCGCACTCGTCGATCGGTTCCGATCTGGGGCAGGTCGATAATCCGACACCTGTGGAAGGTATGCGGCAGGCCATCAAGCTCTGCCTGGCGCTCGGTTTCAGCGAGGCGGAGGTGAGGGCCATGGTTTCGGATAATCCGGCTCGACTGGTCGGTCTGGCAGATTGACGCGGCGACGGGTTTGAGCTGGTGCAAGTCATTGAAATTGAAAAGCCGGGCGGCCCGGAAGTGCTCTGGATCGTTGAACGGCACATGCCGCAGCCTGGTTCCGGAGAAGTGCTCATCCGAGTGGCTGCAGCCGGTGTCAACCGGCCGGATGTCCAACAACGGCGGGGATTGTACCCGCCACCGCCCGGCGCATCGGACATACCCGGGCTCGATGTCGCGGGCATCGTCGAGGAGGTCGGCCCCGGCGTTGAAACGCTGAAGGTCGGGATGCCGGTCTGTGCGCTGGTCAATGGCGGCGGATATGCGGAATTCTGTGTCGCACCTGCCGTGCAATGCATGCCGGTCCCGAAGGGGCTGAGTTTCATCGAAGGTGCGTCGCTTCCGGAAGTGTTCTTCACGGCCTGGAACAACCTGATCTGGCTGGCGCGCCTCGGCGAAGGGGAAACACTGCTGATCCAGGGCGGTACGAGCGGTGTGGGCATGGCCGGCATCCAGATCGCGCGGAATCTGCGCTGGGCGACGGTTTTTGCCACTGCAGGAAGCCCGGAAAAGCGGCAGGTGTGTCTGGCGATCGGGGCGAAAGCGGCGGTGGATTACAGAGGGAACTGGGACGAAGAAATCCGTGGGCTGACAGATGGCGCCGGCGTCGATGTCATCCTGGACGGACAGGCAGGACCGAAGACGCAACGGCAGCTCGATCTGTTGAAGGCCGATGGCCGGTTGGTCTTCATCGCAAGCCACGACGGCGAGATGGCGGAGGTCAACATAAGATCGCTGGTGCGCCGGCGTCTGACGATTGCCGGCTCGACGCTGCGGCCCCGGTCGGCGGATTACAAAGGCCGGATCGCCCGCGAACTTGTCGCGCAGGTCTGGCCGCTGATCGAGGACGGACGCATCAGAACGCATATCCACGAAGCCGTACAATTTCGCCAGGTGAAGGACGCTCACGCCATTCTCGACGAGAACCGGCAGATCGGCAAGGTGGTGCTGGTTGTCGATCCGTCGATCGCGACCACCGTGCCCGAACCCTATCAGCCAATCTAGCAGACGAGAATCCGAGATGACCGACCAACGCCCGAATTTTACCCTGTTTCGCCAACGCCTTCTCGCAAGGGAGCGGATGCTGGGGACTTTCCTGAAGCTGCCGACGACCCAGGTGATCGAGATGCTCGGCCCGATCGGCTACGATTTCGTGGTCATCGACCAGGAGCACGCGCCGCTCGATCGCGGAATAACCGATCTGATGATTCTTGCTGCCCGTGCCTCCAACATTGCGCCTCTCGTCCGGGTGCCGGAATTCACCGCGGCGGGCATACTCTCCGCGCTGGATTGCGGCGCGATGGGGATCATGGTCCCGCATGTGAACTCGGTGGAGAAGGCTAAGGCCGTGGCGCAGAGCTGCCGCTATGCCGGCGGCAGCCGCGGTTTTGCAGGGCTTACGCGTGCCAGCACCTGGGGCAGTGCCAATGGAGTGCAGCATATGGCGATGCAGGACAGGCAAGTTGCCTGCATCGTGATGATCGAAGACCAGGATGCGATCGAGCATGCCGGAGCGATTGCGCGGGTCGATGGGATCGACGCGCTGTTCATCGGCCGCGGAGATCTGACAGCCTCGTTCGGCAACGATCCGGATGCGGCAAGAAAAGTCGCCGAGATCAGCACGAAGGTCGCGGCTGCGGCCCGTGAGGCCGATGTCCCTTTGCTGATGCTGCCGACAAGCAGGGACGATTTCGAGTTCGCCAAGGGGCTTGGAGCAAGCGCCCTGCTGCTTTCGAGCGACCACGGTTTCATTCGCACCGCAGCCGCCAAGGCTATCAATGATTTTTCGGGCTGATGGCTCGATTGGAGGAACCTGTGGCTGTTATCGATATCCCCGCGCTCCGCATACCCCGAGTGGCGGTCATCACTGGCGGAAGCAGCGGTATCGGCCGGGCGACAGCGGCGCGTCTGGCGGATATGGGATCGATCGTCGTCGTCGGTTACAATAACCGGCCCGATGCGGCAGACGATGTGGTGCGGGGCCTTCAAGGAAAAGGGCATATCGCAACGCGCATCGCGATCAACAATCCGGCATCCATCGCCGAGGCCGTCGCCACCGTGACGGAGCGGTTCGAGAGCATTGACGCACTCGTCAATTCCGGTGGCGCGACCACTCCGGTCCCGGCCGCGGATCTGGAGGGACTGACCGATGAAATCTTCGACCGCACGGTGACGCTCAATCTGCGCGGCCCTTTCGCGGTGATTCGCGCGTTTCGTCCGCTGCTGGAAGGCGGTAACAATGCCGCCATAGTGAATGTCTCGTCGATCGCGGCGCGGACGGGGATCGGAAGCAGCCTTGCGTATCTTTCTGCAAAGGGTGGTCTCGACTCGCTGACGATCGCGCTCGCCAAGGTGCTGGCGCCGAAGGTCAGGGTGTTTTCTGTGTCGCCGGCAGGTGTCGATACGGATTTCGTTCCCAACCGCACCCGTGAGCAACTGGAAAAGGTCGCTGAAAAGTTTCCACTCGGACGGGTGACGACGCCTGATGACGTGGCGCGGGCGGTGGTCGCCTGCATCGTCAACCTGACGAGTTCCACCGGAATAATTGTGCCGGTGGATGAAGGCAGGCATTTATAAGGTTGCCTTCTAAGGCGTCTTGTTGTCGTCTGGCGAAACGCCTTTGAGATCGCGTTGCTAGTCATGTCCGGCCCTGTAGTGTTTCTGAATTCCCAGTCTTTTAGCGTCAGCAGCAGCGAACGGAACGATGGAAAAACTGAAGTTTTATATAGACGGTCGATGGATTGATCCGGCAGTGTCGGCCAGTATCGGCGTCACCAATCCGGCGACCGAAGAGACGTTTGCCCGGATCAGCCTCGGGTCGCACGAAGACGTTGACAGGGCGGCAAAGGCGGCCAGGCGTGCGTTCGCAGCCTATAGTGAAATCAGCGTCGACGAGCGGTTGGGCTATCTCGAAAAGATCATCGCCGGGTTCAGGGCGCACCTACCGGAACTGGCGAGGCTGATGACGCTGGAGATGGGGTCGCCGATCACCTTTTCGACCGAACGCCAGGCGACCGTCGCGCTCTTCCATTTCGAGGAAGTGGTGCGCGTACTTTCGACTTACGAATTTGAGCACCGGATGGGCAACGGCATCGTGCGCCGCGAACCGATCGGGGTCTGCGGTTTCATTACGCCTTGGAACTGGCCGCTGAACCAGGTGGCTTCCAAAGTCGCGCCGGCGCTCGCGGCCGGCTGCACAGTTGTGTTGAAACCGAGCGAGATTGCACCGTTGAGCTCGATACTGCTCGCAGAGATCATCGATGC
>Ga0209758_1001223_pt1 | contig 32141 bp, 24 predicted proteins | sample AraplaMF_Col_mMF_FD_184258 | JGI IMG/M metagenome (GOLD analysis project Ga0209758, IMG submission 184258) | Arabidopsis root microbial communities from the University of North Carolina, USA - plate scrape MF_Col_mMF (SPAdes) (version 2) | ecosystem: Host-associated > Plants > Roots > Endosphere... | reverse complement strand
GCATGCCGGTGGCCCGGCCGACATTGTCGATGATGGCCGGGGCGTAGCCGTCGGCCAGCAGCTCCATGCCTTCCTGCACGAAGGTGCCGAAGCAGCGGCTGGTGTAGAAGCCGCGGCTGTCGTTGACGACGATCGGGGTCTTCTTGATCTTCAGGACGTAGTCGATCGACTTGGCCAGGGCTTCCTGACTGGTCTCTTCGCCCATGATGATCTCGACCAGGCCCATCTTGTCGACCGGCGAGAAGAAGTGGATGCCGATGAACGAGGCCGGGCGGACCGAGGCCTTGGCGAGGCCCGTGATCGGCAGGGTCGAGGTGTTGGAGCCGAAGATGGCCGTGTCGGCCAGCTGGGCCTCGGCCAGCTTGGTGACCGAAGCCTTGACCTCGCGGTTCTCGAACACGGCTTCCACGACCAGGTCGCTGCCCTTGACGTTGGCGTAGTCCGACGTCGGGTGGATCAGGGCCAGGATGGCGTCGCCCTTCTCCTGGGTCATCTTCCCGCGCGAGACGGCCTTCTTGACCAGGCCCTCGGCGTAGCCCTTGCCCTTGGCGGCGGCTTCGTCGGTCTGGTCGATCAGCACGGTCTCGATGCCGGCCATGGCTTGGACGTAGGCGATGCCCGCGCCCATCATGCCGGCGCCCAGCACGGCCACCTTCTTGACGTCGTAGTGCGGCACGCCGGCCGGACGGCCCGAGCCCTTGCCCAGTTCCTGCAGGCTGAGGAACAGGGTGCGGATCATGCCCTTGGCCTGGGGCGACATCATCGTCTTGAGGAAGTAGCGGGTCTCGATGCGGATGGCCGCGTCGAACGGCACCTGCGTGCCCTCATAGACCGCCTTCATGATGTTCAGCTGGGCGGGATAGTTGCCGTAGGTCTGCTTGCGCAGCATGGCGTTGCCCATGATGAACACCTGGCTGCCGCCGGCCGTGTAGGGGCCGCCGCCGGGGAGCTTGAACTCCTTCTTGTCCCACGGCGCGACGGGGTCGCCCTTGGTCTTGATCCAGGTCTTGGCGGCCTCGACCTCCTGGCCGGCCGGGACGACCTCGTGCACGACCTTGTTGGCCAGGGCCTCGGCCGGCTTCATCGACTTGCCTTCCAGCAGGTACGGCGCGGCGGCCATCACGCCCATCAGGCGCGGCAGGCGCTGGGTGCCGCCGGCGCCCGGCAGCAGGCCGACCTTGGCTTCCGGCAGGGCCAGCTGGATCTTCGGATTGTCGGCCACCACGCGGTAGTGGCAGGCCAGGGTGATCTCCAGCCCGCCGCCCATGGCCAGGCCGTTGATGGCCGCGGCCACCGGCTTGCCGCAGGTCTCCAGGGCGCGGAACGCCTTGTTGAGCGCGAAGCCGGCCTCGAAGGCGGCCTTCAGGCCCTCTTCGCCGCCCGCGCCGCCGCCCAGGCCGCCGCTGCCGCCCAGTTCGCCGAGGTCCGCGCCGGCGCAGAAGCCGGTGGTCTTGCCCGAGGTGATCACCGCGCCCTTGATGTTCGCGTCGGACTTGATGGTCTCGACCACCTCGCCGACTTCCTTGATCACCGAGGCGGTCAGGGTGTTCATCGTGCGGCCGGGCACGTCGAAGGTGACCAGGGCGATGCCGTCGCTATCGACGTCGATCTTGAAGTTTTCCATGTCTCTAGTTCCTGGATCTTAGACGCGTTCGATGACCGTGGCGGTGCCCATGCCGGCGCCGACGCACAGGGTGATCAGGGCGGTTTCCTTGTCCGAGCGCTCCAGCTCGTCGACCATGGTGCCCAGGATCATCGCGCCGGTGGCGCCCAGGGGGTGGCCCATGGCGATGGCGCCGCCGTTGACGTTCATCTTGTCGTGCGGGATGTCCAGCGCCTGCATCATGCGCAGGACGACGGCGGCGAAGGCTTCGTTCAGCTCGTAGAGGTCGATGTCCTTGACCTCCATCTTCAGCTTCTTGAGCAGCTTCTCGGTGACCAGCGACGGGCCGGTCAGCATGATCGAGGGCTCGCTGCCGATCGAGGCCGCGCCCTTGATGCGGGCGCGGGCCTTCAGGCCCAGGGCCTCGCCCATTTCCTTGGTGCCGATCAGCACGCCGGCGGCGCCGTCGACGATGCCCGAGCTGTTGCCGGCGTGGTGCACGTGGTTCATGCGCTCGACCTGCGGGTAGCGCTGGACGGCCACCGCGTCGAAGGCCATCTCGCCCATGCCCGTGAAGGACGGGTTCAGCGAGGCCAGGGTCTGCATGGTGGTGGCGCCGCGGACGGTCTCGTCATGGTCCAGGATGGTCAGGCCCAGCTGGTCCTTCACGCCGATCACCGACTTCTTGAAGCGGCCGTCGGCCCAGGCGGCCGCCGCGCGCTTCTGGCTTTCCACGGCGTAGGCGTCGACGTCGTCGCGCGAGAAGCCGTAGAGGGTGGCGATCAGGTCGGCCGACACGCCTTGCGGCATGAAGTAGGTCTTGAAGGCCGAGGACGGGTCCGTCGGCCAGGCGCCGCCGTCGCTGCCCATGGGCACGCGGCTCATGCTCTCGACGCCGCCGCCGATGGTCAGTTGGGCTTCACCGGAAGCGACCTTGGCCGCGGCCATGTTCACGGCTTCCAGGCCCGAGGCGCAGAAGCGGTTGATCTGCACGCCGGCGACGCTCTCGGCGTAGTCGGCGGTCAGGACGGCGGTGCGGGCGATGTCGCTGCCCTGCTCGCCCACGGGGGCGACGCAGCCCAGGACGACGTCGTCGACCTTGGAGGTGTCCAGGCCGTTGCGGTCGCGCAGGTTTTCCAGAACCTGGGTGGCCAGGGACAGGGCCGTGATCTCGTGCAGAGATCCGTCCTTCTTGCCCTTGCCGCGCGGCGTGCGCACGGCGTCGAAGATATAAGCGTCGGCCATTGTATGGCTCCTTCCTGCGTAGGCTTGGATGGTTCGTTAACCAAAAAGGCGTCTGATTCCGGGGGATTGGAGATCAGGACGATGACGGCAGCTGAGCGCTCGGCGAACGCGGCCCACCCGGCGGTGAGCGACTTCATCGCGCGCGGCTATCATGTGTTCGGCGGCGGCGTGGACCCGGCGGCGGCGAGCGCCCTGCTGGCCAAGATCCGCGCGCTGCGGACGTTCGATGCGGACCTCTTCCTGTCGGAAGCCGAGTTCGACGCCGACCCGCAATATATAGGGGTGAACCCCGCGCCCGGCAGGAACCTGCTGGAGCGTTTCGAGGACGACCTGGCCTTCGTCGAGAAGGATCCGGCCATCGTCGAGGCGGTCACCGCCCTGTTGGGCGACGACTACGAGATCCTGCTCAAGAAGCTGATCTGCGGCGTGCCGGCCAGCGTCGTGCCCGACTGGCTGAAGGCCCGCATCGCCGGCAACCCGGTCAACAACCTGGGCGCCTATGTGAGGCCGCCGTTCCGCGACATCACCTATTTCTACGGCATCGACTTCCACCAGGACCTGATCGACTACAAGGACCGGGAAGCCGATTTCCTGACGCTGTACATCTACCTGCACGACGTGGGGACGCACGACGCCCCGCTGTTCCTGCTGGAGGACAGCCACAAGCTGGGGGGGACGCTGTTCCCGCACGACCTGACGAAGAACGAGGCCGGCTGGCTCTATCGCGACGGGCGCGGCCACGAGGTCCAGACCCGCCAGCACCTGCTGACCGGCAAGACCGGCTATGCGGCCATGTGGCACGCCTGCACCCTGCACGGCACCCAGCCCGACGCCGCCGACAACGAGCGCCTCAGCCTGCGCTACCTGATCGCCCGCAAGCCGGGCGTCGCCGCCCCGGGCATGGACGCGGTCAACGCCACCCTTCAGGGCCCGCTCAGCCTTGAGGCCACGCGCAAGGACCTGGACGCGCGGGGCGCGGCCCAGATCAAGGCGAACAGCGTCAACAAGGCGTAGGGCCGGGCTCATTCCCTATTTCCAGGTCCCGATCGGCGACTTGGCGATCGGCGCGCAGGCCAGGCCGCGGGCCGTGGCCTTGGCGCTGTAGGTGACGCGCTGGCCGAACTCGGGCGCGGGCAGGTAGCAGGCCTTGAAGCCGGGCGTGGTCACCTGCAGCGACCAGTCGGCCACCTTCGAGCGCAGCAGGTTGTTGCACTGGTCGACATTGGCCTTCAGCGGCAGCTCGAAATCGCCGGGCGGTTTCGAGCCGGGGTTCTTGGACACCAGCTTGCCGGAGAAGAACAGCGGACGCGGACCGGAGGCGCGCACGCAGACGACGGCCGAACGGGCGTCCGATGCGGCCGGAGCGGCGGCGTGCTGGGCGGGCGGCGGCTGGGGCGGCGGCGCGACGATCAACGGCATCAGCGGGTCTCCTTGCAGGTCAACGGGCCCAGGAAGCTCTTGCGGTAGATGAAGGTCAGGCGCTCGCCCGGCTTCAGCGGCCGGGTGGGGCGGCAGATCGTCTCGCCGCGATGCTGGCCGCCGCCGACCGACTGGCCGCCGCGGATCACCAGCTGGGGCTTGGCCAGGGTCATGCCGTCGACGTCCGCGCAGCTGGTCTGGCCGGCATCCACGGCCGGGAACGCGGTCTCGGCCAGGGGTTCGCGATAGTTGAGGCTGGTCCCTTCCAGCTTGGCCGAGGTCAGCTTGGAGCGGCCGTCGCGCACCAGACCGGACACGGCCGTCTCGGTCGCGTTGGTCAGGCACAGGACGACGGCGGCTTCGATCAGCATGCCTAGAGCGTCCTCGCGATCAGCAGCTTCATGATCTCGTTGGTCCCGCCGTAGATGCGCTGCACGCGGCTGTCGCGGTACATCCGGGCGATCGGATATTCGTTCATGAACCCGAAGCCGCCGAACAGCTGCAGGCAGCGGTCGACGATCTTGTTCTCCAGGTCGCTGACCCAGTACTTGGCCATCGAGGCGGTGGCGGCGTCCAGCTTGCCGGCCAGGTGCTGCTCGATGCAGTGGTTGACGAAGACGCGGGCGACGGTGCCCTCGGTCTTGCATTCGGCCAGCACGAACTGGGTGTTCTGGAAGTCGAGGATCGCCTTGCCGAACGCCTTGCGCTCCTTGACGTAGGCGATGGTCAGCGCCAGGGCCCGCTCGATGGTGGCGATGCCCTGGACGGCGATGTTCAGCCGCTCCTGCGGCAGCTGGCCCATCAGCTGGAAGAAGCCCTGGCCCTCGTCGGTCCCCAGGAGGTTCTCGGTCGGGACCTTCACCTCGTTGAAGAACAGCTCGGACGTGTCCTGGGCCTCCTGGCCCAGCTTGTCGAGGTTGCGGCCGCGTTCGAAGCCTTCCGCTCCGTCGGTCTCGACCACCAGCAGCGAGGTGCCGCGCGCCCCGGCGCTCGCGTCGGTCTTGGCCACCACGATGATCAGGTTGGCGGTCTGGCCGTTGGTGATGAAGGTCTTGGAGCCGTTGATGACGTACTGGTTGCCGACCTTCTTGGCCGTGGTCTTGATGGCCTGCAGGTCGGAACCGGCGCCGGGCTCGGTCATGGCGATGGCCGCCACCAGCTCGCCCGTGGCCAGGCGCGGCAGCCAGCGCTGCTTCTGCTCCTCGGTGCCGTAATGGGTGATGTACGGCATGACGATGGCGTTGTGCAGGCTGATGCCGAAGCCGTCGACGCCCTTCAGGCCCAGCTGTTCCATCAGCACGACCTCGTGGCGGTAGTCGCCGCCGGCCCCGCCGTATTGCTCGGGCGTGGAGAGGCCGAGCAGCCCGGCCTCTCCCGCCTTGGTCCACATGTCGCGGTCGACGCAGTGGTTCTTGCGCCATTTCGCGACCGTCGTTTCAGAAGCGTGCTCGTCGAAGAACTTGCCGACCGCGTCCTCGAAGATCGCGATGTCCTCTTCGGCCATGAAGGCCGGCTTTTCGACGTTGAGCACGCTCATGATCAGAAGGCCTCCGCGGGCAGCGCCATCAGGGTCGCCGAACCGGTCTTCAGCTTGGCCAGATGCGCCCCTGCGTCAGGCAAGATGCGCTCGATGAAAAATTTCGCCGTGACGATCTTGGTCGTGAAGAAGGGGTCGGTCGAGCCGGCGGCGATCTTGGCGTTGGCCGCCTTGACCATCAGGGCCCACATGTAGGCCAGGCCGGTCAGGCCGAAGAGGTGCATGTAGTCGGTCGAGGCCGCGCCGGCGTTGTCGGGGTTCTGCAGGCCGTTCTGCATCAGCCACATGGTGCCGTCCTGCAGCTGGGCCTTCACCCCGGCCAGGGCGTCGATGAACGGCTTCAGCTCGGCGTCGCCGTCGTTCTCGCCGATGAACTGGTCGATCTCCTGGAAGAAGGTCATCACGCCGCGGCCGCCCTTCGACGCCAGCTTGCGGCCGACCAGGTCCAGGGCTTGAACGCCGTTGGTGCCTTCGTAGATCAGGGCGATGCGGACGTCGCGCAGGTACTGGCTGGCCGGGAAGTGCTCGGTGAAGCCGCTGCCGCCGTGCACCTGCATGGCGTCCGAGCAGACCTGGAAGCCCTTGTCGGTCAGGTAGCCTTTCAGCACCGGCGTCATCAGGCCCATATAGTCCTCGGCCTTGGTGCGCACGGCCTCGTCCGGGTGGCTGTGGGCCAGGTCGCCGTGCAGGGCGGTCCAGAACAGGAAGGCGCGGCCGCCCTCGATCAGGGCCTTGCTCTGCAGCAGCATGCGGCGGACGTCGGGGTGGACCAGGATCGGGTCGGCCGGGCCGTCGGGGTTCTTCGGGCCGGTCAGCGAGCGGCCCTGCAGGCGGTCCTTGGCGAAGGCGGCGGCGGCCTGGTAGGCGGCCTCGGCCTGGGCGATGCCCTGAAGGCCGACGCCCAGGCGGGCCTCGTTCATCATCACGAACATCAGCTTCAGGCCGCTGTTCTCTTCACCGATCAGGTAGCCGACGGCGTCGTCGTACTGCATCACGCAGGTGGCGTTGCCGTGGATGCCCATCTTCTCTTCCAGGCCCACGCACTTGACGCCCTCGTTGCGGGCGCCGACCGAGCCGTCTTCCTTGGGGAAGAACTTCGGCACGATGAACAGCGAGATGCCCTTCACGCCGGCCGGGGCGCCCTCGATGCGGGCCAGCACCAGGTGGACGATGTTGTCCGACATGTCGTGCTCGCCGGCGCTGATCCAGATCTTCTGGCCGGTGATCTTGTAGCTGCCGTCGCCCTGCGGGACGGCCTTGGTGCGCAGCAGGCCCAGGTCCGTGCCGCAATGCGGCTCGGTCAGGTTCATGGTGCCGGTCCACTCGCCCGAGATCATCTTGGGCAGATAGGTCTCTTTCTGCGCGTCGGTGCCGCCGGTGTGGATGGCCGAATAGGCGCCGTGGGCCAGGCCCGGATACATCGAGAAGGCCATGTTGGCCGAGCTCGACATCTCGCTGAAGGCCAGGTTGACGACGTGGGGCAGGCCCTGGCCGCCATAGGTCGGGTCCGAACCCAGGCCCGTCCAGCCGCCTTCGCACAGCTGCTTGTAGGCTTCCTTGAAGCCGTCCGGCGTCTTGACCGTGAAGTCGCTGTTCCAGACGCAGCCCTGCTTGTCGCCGACATGGTTCAGCGGGGCCAGGACCTCGCCGGTGAACTGGGCGGCGGCCTCGAGGATCTGCTCGACGGTCTCGAACGGCGCGTCGGCGAAGCCCGGCAGGTTGCCGTGCTGGTCGATGTTGAGCACGTCGCGCAGGATGAAGGCATGTTCGCGAACGGGCGGCTGGTAGGTCATGAAACGGTCCTGGTGAGTCGGATCAGCGGGGGCGGATCAGTGGGGGAGGAGAGAGGTGGCTCCGCGTCTTGCTCCGGTGTTGGAGGAAGAACGCGGAATCTTGTCTACTTGCCCATTGCCGCGTCGCCGTGACCGTCCAGCCGGGCGCGCAGCACCTGGTCGTAGTCGGCCGCGCGGGGCAGCAGGTCGGGGCGGATCTCGGCCAGGCGCCGCTCGAGGCGTGCGCAGGCTTCGCGCAGTTCGATCAGGGCGCCGTCGATGTCCTCGCGCTGCTGCTCCAGCGCGGTGGCGCGCTCGCGGAACTTCTTCAGCGACCGGGCCATCTGGGCCGCGCCGTCGTCGTTCTCGTCGTAGAGGTCGAGCAGTTCGCGGATTTCCGACAGCGACAGGCCTACGCGCTTGCCGCGCAGGATCAGCTGCAGGCGGACGCGGTCCTTGTGGGAATAGACGCGGTTGAGGCCTTCGCGGGCCGGAGTCAGCAGGCCCTTGTCCTCATAGAAGCGCAGCGCGCGAGGCGTGGCTTTGAACTCGTTGCACAGCTGACGGATTGTAAAGGTGCGCTCTGGGCGTCGCAGGTCTGCCAACATTCGAACCCTCCCTGGGCAGGCCCGACTTCTGCGGCCGAGCCGGTTGGTTATCGTCGATCACCATATGCCCGCGACATTCTGTCGTCAACGTTTACGTAAACGTCAACTTGGCCGTGGCGCGATAGGTTTACTTTCCTAGGGACGAGGCATATTTTCCGGGATCACGGCGAGGAGGCCCAAGCCATGTCGTCTCTGTCGCATACCGAGATCTGGACCGCGATCGACGCTCTGGCCGAGCGCTTCGACATGAGCCCTTCGGCCATGGCCAAGATGGCGGGGCTGGATCCGACCGCGTTCAACCGCTCCAAGCGCGGCGAGGGCGACTCCCGCCCGCGCTGGCCCTCGACCGAGAGCCTGGCCAAGGTGCTGGAGGCGACGGGGGTCGGCTTTTCCGAGTTCGCGGCCCTGACCGAACGGGCGCCTCCCGGGCGCGTGTCGGGGCCCAGTCCGCGCGTCGTGCCGCTGATCGGCTTCGCCCAGGCCGGGGCCGAGGGGCTGTTCGACGAGTCCGGCGCGCCGACCGGCGCCGGCTGGGACGAGATCGATTTTCCGGGTCTGGGCGACGAGGGCGTCTACGCCCTGGAGATCACCGGCGACGCCCTGGCGCCGGTGTATCGCGACGGCGACCGCCTGCTGGTCTCGCCGTCGGTCGAGCCGCGCCGGGGCGACCGGGTGGTGGTCCGCACCACCGGCGGGGACCTGCTGGTCAAGGAATTGGCGCGGATCACGGCCCGCAGCGTGGAGCTGGCTTCGCTGGGCGGCGACGGCCGGGTCCAGGCGCTGGACCTGGCCGAGGTGGTGTGGATCGCCCGGATCCTGTGGGCCAGCCAGTAGGCCCTGGATCTAGATCAGGTGCGCGGGCAGCTGGCGTGCTTGCTTTGCAGCCAGGCGGTCAGATCGCCTTCCCACGGGGCGTCGCACGAGATGTCGACGCGATAAGACTTCCAGTTGTCGTTGTGGGCGGCTTCGACGTGCGCGGCGGGGAACTGGGCGGCCAGTTCGCCGAGCAACGAGTCGAATTCCGAACGGTCGGAAGGGCGAAGGGTGAAGCAAGCCATGAGACTAACCTTGGTTTTGACGCAACCAGACTAGACTCCAAATTGCGGACAGACCCTTAACCGGCAATTTAACTCTTGTTCATCTATCGGGTCACGGTGTCGCAGGCGGCAATACGCGCTCAGGGCGCGGGCGCCGCGGGCAAGATCAACGACCCGGTGGTCAGCAGCGCCGCCACATGTTCGCCGAAGAAGAACAGGACCACGAGCGCGGCCATCGTGAGCGGCCCCAGCACGCGCTCCATCAGGGTCGTCTCCGACCGGTCCCGCACCAGGAACTTGGCCGTCGGGAGGAGGATCATGCAGAGGGGAATGGTGATCAGCCAGCTGTTCGACGCCAGTTGCTCGTGGGCGCTGACGCAGACGTAGCGTCCGTGGTTGACGAGATGGCCGACCGGACAGGCGCTCGGGTCGGCGACGACCGGCTTCGTCCGGTACATCAGGCTGAAGAAGCCGAACGTCAGCGGGACCAGCGGCCCGCAGAGGCAGAAGCCGAGGAAGGCGACGTCGCCGAGCGCCCAGCGAAGCCGCTGCGTCCGGTTCGCCACGGCGCCGCTCAGCGCTTCAGGTCCAGCGCGCCGTTGGCGTGCCAGGCCCAGGCGTGCTCGATGATCGCGTCCAGATCGTAGCGCGGCGTCCAGCCCAGCTGCTCGCGGGCCTTGCGGTTGTCGGCCACCAGGCTGGGGGCGTCGCCGGCCCGCCGTCCGGTCAGCTCCAGCGGGAACGGCCGGTTGGACCGCCGCTCGATGGCCCCGACCAGCTCGCGCACCGTCGTGCCCGTGCCGGTGCCCAGGTTGAAGACCGCGCTCGCCTTGCCGTCCAGCAGCCACTTCAGCGCCAGGACGTGGGCGTCGGCCAGGTCCAGCACGTGGATGTAGTCGCGCACGCAGGTGCCGTCGCGGGTGTCGTAGTCGCCGCCGAACAGCATGAACTTGTCGCGCTCGCCCCGGGCGGCGGCGATGGCCAGCGGGATGGCGTGGGTCTCGGGCTCGTGCTTCTCGCCGATCCGGCCGGCGGGATCGGCCCCGGCGGCGTTGAAGTAGCGCAGGGCCACCGAGTGGAAGTCCTTGTAGCGGGCCAGGTCCTGCAGGACCTGCTCGACCATCAGCTTGCTGCGCCCGTAGGGGTTCAGCGGGGCCTGCGGGTGCTTCTCGTCCATCGGCACGTAGACGGGGTCGCCGTAGGTGGCGCAGGTCGAGGAGAACACCAGCTTGTCGACGCCGGCCCGGCGGGCGGCCTCGATCAGGGTCAGGGTCCCGCCGACATTGTTCTCGTAGAAGGCGCCCGGCTCGGCGACCGAGAAGCCCACCTCGATGAAGGCGGCGAAGTGGATCACGGCGACGGGCTTGTGCTTGGCGAACACCGCGTCCAGCCGCGCCGCGTCGCGGATGTCGCCGACCTCGAGCGGGCCCCACTGGACGAACGACTCCCAGCCGTTCGACAGGTTGTCGTAGACCACGGGGGTGTAGCCGGCCTCGGCCAGGCGCAGACAGGTGTGCGAGCCGATGTATCCGGCGCCGCCCGCCACGAGAATGGTGTCGCCCAAGATCTGGATCCCCAACTGCCTCGAACGGCGAATGAACGCCCGACGCCCCAGCGTCAATGCGTGACGGCGAAAGGACGGGACGCTCGGGGTCCCGCCGCTCGCCGCGTCAGCGTCAGCCCAATTTTTCCTCGATCAGCGCCGTCGTGCGGTCCAGGCCGAAGATCGCCGCGAACGAGCCGAAGCGGGGGCCCTGGCTCTGGCCCAGCAGCACCTCGTAGAGGGCCTGGAACCAGGCGCGCAGCGGGTCGAAGCCGTGGTCCTTGCCGACCGCGAACACCTCGTTCTGGATCAGCTCGGCGTCCTGGCAGTCGGCCGGCAGGGCCTTCAGGCGGGCCAAGAGGTCGACGATCGCCGCGCGTTCCTTGTCGTCGGGCGCGCGGAACGCCTTCGTCGGCTTCACGAAGTCGTCGTAGTAGTTGATCGCGTAGCCGGCCAGGCGGTCCAGCAGCGGCTGGCTTTCCGGCGTGGCGCCCGGGATGTAGCGCGACAGGAAGCCCCACAGGATCGCCTTGTCCGAGGCGTTGGCGGCCGAGACCAGGTTCAGCATCAGGCTGAACGACACCGGCGAGCCGTACTGCGGCGGGCGGCCCGAATGGACGTGCCAGACGGGGTTGTCCAGCTGCTTGACCGGCTCCTGGCGCGGATAGGCGTCCAGCTGCTGCAGGTACTCGTCCGTCGCCTTGGGGATGACGTCGAAATACAGCTTCTTGGCCGACTTCGGGCTCTGGAACATGTAGTACGACAGGCTCTCCGGCGCGCCGTAGCGCAGCCAGTCCTCCATCGACAGGCCGTTGCCCTTGGACTTGGAGATCTTCTGCGAGTTCTCGTCGAGGAAGAGCTCGTAGTTGAAGCCTTCCGGGGGAACCCCGCCCAGCGCCTTGCAGATCTGGGCGCTGGCCTTGACCGAGTCGATCAGGTCCTTGCCGCTCATCTCGTAGTCGACGCCCAGGGCGGTCCAGCGCATGGCCCAGTCGGGCTTCCACTGCATCTTCACGTGGCCGCCGGTCACCGGGACCTCGACCTTGGAGCCGTCCTCGTCCTCGAAGACGATCGTGCCCTTGTCGACGTTGCGCTCCAGGGTCGGGACCTGCAGCACCTTGCCGGTCGAGGGGCTGATCGGCAGGAAAGGCGAATAGGTGGCGCGGCGCTCCTCGCCCAGGGTGGGCAGCATGACCTTCTGGATGGCGTCGAAACGCTCCAGGGCGGTCAGCAGGGTCGCGTCGAACAGGCCGCCCTTGTAGCACTCGGTCGACGAGACGAACTCGTACTCGAAGCCGAAGCCGTCCAGGAACGCGCGCAGGCGGGCGTTGTTGTGGGCGCCGAAGCTGTCGTGGGTGCCGAACGGGTCGCGGACCACGGTCAGCGGCTTGCCCAGGTCCTCGATCAGCGGCTGCTTGTTCTCGATGTTGTCGGGAACCTTGCGCAGGCCGTCCATGTCGTCGCTGAAGGCGATCAGGCGCGTGGGGATGGCGTCGTCGGTCAGGGCGCGGAAGGCGCTGCGGACCATGGTCGTGCGCGCCACCTCGCCGAAGGTGCCCAGGTGCGGCAGGCCCGACGGGCCGTAGCCGGTCTCCAGGATCACCGGTTTGGCCAGGGCCGGAAAGGTCTTCACGGCCTCGTCGGCCTTGCCGCTGTTGATCAGCGTGGAGGCGAGGTCGCGTTCGGCGTCGGTCAGACGCAGGCGCAGGATGCGGTCGAGCAGGGCGCGCGCCTGCTCGAACGGCCAGGCGCGAGCGTCGCGGGCGAGGGGGGAGAGGCCTTCAAACATGCGGGGCGGTATAGGAGGAAGTCGCGGCGGTGGCTAGGGCGTGGGAGCTCACCCCCTTGCCCCCACCCGGCGGCTTCGCCGCCTGTCCGCCCCCGTAGGGGGCGGAGCGCTCTTCCCCCTCCGGGGGAAGACGACCGCGAAGCGGTCCGTAGGGGGCAAGGGTTGACCGCCGCTAGCCCTTCAACGCCGTCGCCACGACCTCGCGCGCCTCGGCCTGCACCGTCTTCAGATGATCCGGACCCAGGAACGATTCCGCATAGATCTTGTAGACGTCCTCGGTGCCCGACGGGCGGGCGGCGAACCAGGCGTTCCTGGTCGTCACCTTCAGGCCGCCGATGGCCTCGCCGTTGCCGGGGGCCTTGGTCAGGATGTCGGTGATCGGCTCGCCGGCCAGGTCCTTGGCGGTGACGTCCGACGGGCTGAGCGCGCCCAGGCGGGCCTTCTGCTCCCGGTTGGCCGGGGCGTCGATGCGGGCGTAGGACGGCGCGCCGTATTGGTCGGTGAGGCCCTTGTAGAGCTGGCTGGCGCTCGCGCCCGTCTTGGCCTGGATCTCGCCGGCCAGCAGGGCCAGCAGCAGGCCGTCCTTGTCGGTGGTCCACACCGAGCCGTCCTTGCGCAGGAACGAGGCCCCGGCCGACTCCTCGCCGCCGAAGCCCACCGAGCCGTCCAGCAGGCCGGGCACGAAGTGCTTGAAGCCGACGGGCACCTCCAGCAGGCGGCGGCCCAGGCCCGCCACCACGCGGTCGATCATCGAGGACGAGACCAGGGTCTTGCCCACGGCCACCTCGGCGCCCCAGGCCGGGCGGTTGGCGAACAGATAGGCGATCGAGGCCGCCAGATAGTGGTTGGGGTTCATCAGCCCGCCGTCGGGGGTGACGATCCCGTGCCGGTCGGCGTCGGCGTCGTTGCCGGTGGCGACGTCGTATTTCGCCCCGCCGGCCATGATGTCGATCAGCTTGGCCATGGCGGCCGAGGACGAGCAGTCCATGCGGATCTTGCCGTCGGTGTCGAGCGGCATGAAGGCCCAGCGCGGGTCGACGGCGTCGTTGACCACGGTCAGGTCCAGGCGGTGACGGTCGGCGATCGCGCCCCAGTAGGCGACGGCGGCGCCGCCCAGCGGGTCGGCCCCGATCCTCACCCCGGCCGAGCGGATCAGGTCCAGGTCCAGGATCGTCGGCAGGGCGTCGACGTACTGGGCCAGGAAGTCGTGGCGCTTGGCGCCGGCCAGGGCGCGCTCGAACGGGATGCGCTTGACGTCCTTCAGCCCGCCTTCCAGCAGCTGGTTGGCGCGGGCGGCGATCACCGAGGTGGCCTCGCCGCCGGCCGGACCGCCGGAAGGGGGATTGTATTTGATGCCGCCGTCGCGCGGCGGGTTGTGCGACGGGGTCAGCAGGATCCCGTCGGCGCTGCCCGGCGAGCGCCGGTTGTGCTCGAGGATGGCCAGCGACACCGCCGGCGTCGGGGTGAAGCCGTCGCGCGAGTCGATCAGGGTCTCGACCCCGTTGGCGACCAGCACCTCCAGCGTCGTGCGCCAGGCCGGCTCGGACAGGCCGTGGGTGTCGCGGCCGACGAACAGCGGACCGGTGATCCCCTGGCTGGCGCGATACTCCGCGATGGCCTGGGCCACGGCCAGGATGTGGTCCTCGTTGAACGCCGCGTCGAAGCTGGAGCCGCGGTGGCCGGAGGTGCCGAAGGCCACGCGGTGGGCGACATTGGCGGGATCGGGGTGGATCTCGAAATAGGCGCGGGTCAGCGCATCGAGATCGATCAGGTCTTCGGGTCGGGCCTGACGGCCGGCGTGTTCATGCATGCGGGTACCCTTATCGATCACCGGTCTGTGGTTCAACGCCCGGCGCCGCGTCGGACGCGAACGCGGCGACCGGCGCCGCGTGGCGAGGCAGGGGGCTTGTATCGGAGGCTGATGACGATCGCCCGACGCCGGGCGTCAGAACGCCTCGGCCACGATCGACCCGTCCGGCAGCAGGGCCGCGCGCTTGAGGCCGCTGGAGGCGAAGGGCATGGCGACGTTGCCGTCGCGGTCGACCGCGATCAGGCCGCCGTGGCCGCCCAGGTCGGCGACGCCCTGGATGGCGGCCCGGGCGGCGGCCTCCAGGCTCTCGCCGCCGAAGCGGACGCGGTGGGCGATCTGGGCGGCGACCGCGGTGCGGATGAAGTACTCGCCCTGGCCGGTGCAGGACACCGCCGCATGGCCATCGGCCCAGGCCCCGGCCCCGATGATCGGCGAATCGCCCACCCGGCCCGGCAGCTTGCCGAACACCCCGGCGGTCGAGGTCGCCGCCGCCAGCCGGCCCTCGGCGTCGCGGACCACGCAGCCGACGGTGCCGGTGGGCAGGACCTCAGGGGCGTGGTTGGCCTCGAAGGCGCCGGCGTGGGTGAACCAGGTCGCGGGGTCGTCGATGGTCTTCAGCCCCTGCTCGCGGGCGAAGGCCATGGCCCCCTCGCCGGCCAGCATCACGTGCGGCGTCCTCTCCATCACCGCCCGGGCGGCCAGGATCGGGCTCTCGAAGCCCTGCAGGGCCGCCACCGATCCGGCCTTCAGGGTCGCGCCGTCCATCAGGCTGGCGTCCAGCTCGTATTCCCCGTCGGCGTTGGGCGAGGCGCCCTTGCCGGCGATGTAGAGGCCGCTGGCCTCCAGGGCGACCACGGTCTCGACCGCCACGTCCAGGGCGCGGGCCCCCGCCGCCAGCCGGTCGCGCGCCACCTCGACCAAGCCGCGCATGTGGGCGATCTCGACGCCGTAGTCATGGCCGCGCTTGGGCCCGGCGCCGCCGTGCAGGGCGAGAGTAAAACGTTTGTTTGACATTCTGCTTCCTTGGCCGGCGGGCGTGCGCTAGCGTCCGGCTCCTTAACGAAGAACGCGCAACGAAGACAGCGGGAGAGAGACGAGATGAAGGCGGTGCTCAGCAAGACCGTGGGCGGACCCGAGACCCTGGTGCTGGAGGAGCTTCCCGATCCCGTCGCCGGTCCGGGGCAGGTGGTGCTGGCCGTCAAGGCCTGCGGCGTCAACTATCCCGACGTGCTGATCATCGAGGACAAGTACCAGTTCAAGCCCGAGCGGCCGTTCGCCCCGGGCGGCGAGGTCTCGGGCCTGGTCACCTCGGTGGGCGAGGGCGTCACCACCCTGAAGGTCGGCCAGCGGGTGCTGGCCTCGACCGGCTGGGGCGGCATGGCCGAGCAGGTGGCGCTGGACGCCAACCGCTGCACCCCGATCCCCGACAACATGCCCTTCGACGAGGCCGCCGCCTTCATCCTGACCTACGGCACCTCGTACTACGCCCTGAAGGACCGCGGCCGTCTGAAGGCCGGCGAGACCCTGCTGGTGCTGGGCGCGGCCGGCGGGGTGGGCCTGGCGGCGGTCGAGCTGGGCAAGGCGGCCGGGGCGCGGGTGATCGCCGCCTGCTCCAGCCAGGAGAAGGTCGACCTGGCCATCAAGCACGGGGCCGACGCCGGCGTGGTCTATCCGCGCGGCCCGTTCGACAAGGACGGACAGAAGGCCCTGGCCGAGCTGATCAAGGGCGCCTGCGGCCCGAACGGCTGGGACGTGGCCTATGACGCGGTCGGCGGCGACTATTCGGAGGCCACGATCCGCGCCGCCGGCTGGGGCGGCCGCTTCCTGGTGATCGGCTTCCCGTCGGGCATCCCCAAGATCCCGCTGAACCTGACCCTGCTGAAGTCCTGCGACATCGTCGGGGTGTTCTGGGGCGCCTCGGTGGCCCGCGATCCCAAGGGCCACGTCCAGAACGTCCGCGAGCTGATGGACCTCTACGCGGCCGGCAAGATCAAGCCCTACGTTTCCGAGCGCTTCCCCCTGGCCAAGGCCGGCGACGCCATCGCCCATCTGGCCAGCCGCAAGGCCATGGGCAAGGTCGTGGTCGTCAACGAATAACTTGCGACATCTGCGCGCATGTCGATCGTCGTTCGCCGAAGCGGAAGTCTTCGAAGACTACGATCGACATGCGGCGTCAGGACTTTAAATGGTGAATCGTTCTTGAAACGAAATTTCAAGGTTAAGCGTCGCTAAGCATCCTTCTTGGGAAACGGCTAAGCCTGTTCCTGTAGACCTGTGCTCCAAGTCGTCGGAGTCGGGCCAAGATGTTTCTTCCAGCGAGGGACGCATTCTCTCCAGAGGTGCGTCAGAACTTCCGTCTGAACCGCCGCCCGGAAGAGCGGGTGCAGGTTCTCGGCGGTTCGATGGACCTGGTCCGTCCCGAGGAAGTCTTCCACTTCGTGGCCGGCAAGATCGCCGCGCGCGAAAGCGCCGTGGTCGCCAACCACAACCTCCACAGCCTGTACCTGATCCGCAAGGACGAGCGGATCGCCGAGTTCTTCCGCAAGTCCGACCTGATCGAGGTCGACTCGGTGCCGGTGATCTTCTGGGCGCGCATCGTCGGCCGGGCCAGCCGCCGCTTCCACCGCTGCACCTATCTGGACTGGCGCGACTCCTTCTGGGAGCGGGCCATCCGCGAGAACTGGAAGGTCTTCTTCGTGGGCGGCGCCCCGGGCGTCGGCGAGAAGGCGGCCGCCCGCATCCGGGCCGACTGGCCGGGCGCGCAACTCGCCACCCATCACGGCTATTTCGACGCGACCTCAGGCTCGGCCGAGAACCAGGCGGTGGTCGACGCGATCAACGCCTACCGGCCCGACATCGTGCTGGTCGGCATGGGCATGCCGCGCCAGGAAATCTGGGTCCTGGAAAACCAGTCCAGGCTAGGCGCCTGCGTGACCTTCACGGTCGGCGGGGCGTTCGACTACGAGGCCGGCGTCCAGCGGCCCTCGCCCCGCTGGATGGGGCAGGTGGGCATGGAATGGCTGTTTCGCCTGGCCGTCGACCCCCAGCGCCTGTTCACCCGCTACTGCGTGGAGCCCTGGCACCTGATGGGCCCGGCTATACGCGATTTGGGGAAAGCGATTGCCAGGCAGGCCGCTTCCCGCAAAGGGTCCGAAGCCCCCCGTGCCGAGTATGCGCGGGCGGCGGATTTAGCGCGCTCTGACAGTCTGGGGGGACGATGAGCTTGAAGATCTATCTGCCGCCGGCCGGGAAGGTCGAACGGCCCCGCCTGGCGCAGCGCGTCGCGGCGGTGTTCGGCCTGGCCGGTCTGGTCCTGGCCTGGGCGGTGTTCCTGCTGCCCTGCGCGGTGTGGCTGCTGTTCAGCCTGGCCGCCAGCCGCCTGCAGCCGGCGCTCGCCCGCCAACAAGCCTGAACGCTGTTCACTTATTTCTAGCCATGCGCGCTCCGGCGCGCCAGGATGCTCGCGCCTGACGCAGCGGCCCGTTCCTCGAGAGGTCGCGCGCGGCCAAAGGGAGCGGCGCATGACGGGACGTCTGGACGGCAAGGTTGCGGTGGTCACCGGCGGGTGCTCGGGCATCGGCCTGGGAACGGTGGAACTGTTCGTGGCGCAGGGCGCGAGCGTCGTCGCCGCCGACCTGCAGGCCGAGAAGGGGGCGATGCTGGAGAAGCGTTTCCCCGGCAAGGTCCGCTTCGCGCCGTGCGACGTCACCCACGAAAGCCAGATCGCCGCGGCGGTGGAGCTGGCGCAGGAGGCCTTCGGCGGCCTCGACATCCTGTTCAACAACGCCGGCATGGGCGGCGCGCCCAACGGCGTGGCCGACATGACCGCCGAGGGCTGGGACGCGACCTTCGCCCTGCTGCTGCGCGGGCCGGTGCTGGGCATGAAGCACGCCCTGCCGCCGATGCTGGAGCGCGGCGGCGGCAGCATCATCAACACCGCCTCGATCGCCGGCCTGCAGGCGGGCTTCGGGCCCCTGGCCTATTCGACGGCCAAGGCGGCGGTGATCCACATGAGCAAGTGCGCGGCCGCCGAGCTGTCGCCGCTGAAGGTCCGGGTCAACGCCATCTGCCCCGGCCTGATCGCCACCTCGATCTTCGGCGCCTCGATGGGCCTCCCGCGCGAGGTCGCCGACCAGATGGCCGCCCGCGTCGCCGAGGTCGGGCCGAAGATCCAGCCGATTCCCAAGGCCGGCCTGCCCGACGACATCGCCCGCGCCGCCCTCTACCTGGCCAGCGACGATTCAGAGTTCGTCACCGGCACGCACATCGTGGTGGACGGCGGGATCACGGTCGGCGGCCGCCACGCCTGGGACCGCGCCTCGCCCTCGCCGCTGCTGTCGGCCATGGGCATCACGCCGGAACAGGCCGAGCAGATGCGGGCGGCGATGATCGCCTCGCAAACCCAATGAGCCCGGCCCGGTGGGCGTGATCGCCGCCGGGCGGACGTTCGGCTCCCGCCTGACGCCGAACCTGCGCGGAGCCTTGTGGATGCTGGCCTCGGCGGTGCTGTTCACCGCCATGACCACCCTGATCAAGTATCTGGGCGCGGGCTATCCGGCCGCGCTGCAGACCTTCTACCGGCAGCTGGCGGGGGCGGTTATCCTGCTGCCGCTGGTGGCGCGCGACTGGCGCGGGGCCCTGCGGACCACGCGGCCCGGCATCCTGGTCTTCCGGTCCAGCGCCGGGGTGCTGGCGATGATCCTGGCCTTCTACGCCTATCAGGAACTGCCGCTGGCCGACGCCAACGCCCTGTCGTTCACCCGCACCCTGTGGCTGGTGCCGCTGGCGGGGCTGGTGCTGCGCGAGCCGGTCGGACCCCTGCGGATCGGCGCGGCCCTGGTCGGCTTCGTCGGGGTGCTGGTCATGCTGAAGCCGGGCGGGGCGGGCGCTGCCCACTGGCTGGGCTGGCCGCAGGCGGCGGCCCTGGCCTCGGCCCTGCTGTTCGCCCTGACCATCACCGGCATGAAGGTGATGACCCGCGACCATTCGCCCTTCACCCTGCTGGTCTACGCGGCCGGGCTGGGCCTGGTCTTCTCGATCCCGCCGGCCCTGTTCGTCTGGCGCTGGCCCACCTGGCCGGACCTGGGCCTGCTGGCCCTGATGGGCGTGATCGGCACCCTGACCCAGGGCTGCTACATCAAGGGCATGGAGGCGGGCGAGGCGGCGGTGATGGCGCCGATCGACTATACCCGCCTGGTGTTCGCGGTGGTCGCCGGCCTGGTGCTGTTCCACGAGACGCCCAGCTCGGCCGTGCTGCTGGGCGCGGCGATCGTCGTGGCCTCGACCCTCTTCATCAGCTGGCGGGAGCATCAGCTGTCGCGGCGCAAGGGCCTCGCCGAGGCCGTGGACTAGGCCTTCAGAACACGGCCTTATAGCGAAACGCTTTTTTTGCATCTTCCCCGGTATTCATAGGACGAATGCCCTGGGGGACCTGCGCTTGCTGAAGGTTTTGACCTGCCTGACGACGGAGCATGACCTGCGTTTGGTCGTGGTCGCCGGACTGATCTGCTTCGCCGCCTGCTTCACGGCGTTCCGGCTCTATTCGCGCATGCGCGGAGCCAAGGGCGTGGTCCGGGCCGCGTGGCTGCTGCTGACCGGCCTGGTGGCCGGGTCGGGCGTGTGGGCCACCCACTTCATCGCCATGGTCGCCTACAGCCCCGGCCTGAAGACCGGCTACAGCCCTTCGGGCACCCTGCTGTCGCTGATGATCGCGGTGCTGTTCATGGCCGGCGGCTTCGCCGTGGCCTCGGCCCAGCGCACGCGGACCAACGACTTCGCCGGCGGCCTGATCCTGGGCATGGGCATCGCCGCCATGCACTACACCGGCATGTCGGCCTTCGTGACCCAGGGCTTCGTGCAGTGGGAGCAGGCCGTCATCGCCCTGTCGGTCCTGGCCGGCGTCGTCGGCGCGGCGGGCGCGCTGCAGCTGGCCGGCCGCGCGCGCAGCCTGCTCAAGCAGCTGGGCGGGGGCGCGATCCTGACCCTGGGCGTCTGCGCCCTGCACTTCATCGGCATGGGTGCGATCACCATCGTGCCCGATCCTTCGATCAACGTGCCCGACCAGATGCTGTCGGGCGCGATCCTGACCCTGGCCGTGACGTCGATCACCGGCATGATCATCCTGGGCGGCCTGGGCGCGGTGGCCATCGAGTCCTCGACCAGCCGCTCGGCCCTGGACCGCATCCGCCGCCTGGCCAACGCCGCCTACGAGGGCATCGTGGTGGTCCAGGACGGCCGCATCAACGACGCCAACGCCGCCTTCTGCGAGCTGGTGGGCCTCGACCTGGACGGCCTGCTGCGCTCGCCCCTGTCCAACCTGCTGACCTTCGACACCGACGGGCCGCCCCGCGAGGGCGTGCGCCGCGAAGGCGTGCTGCAACCGGCCGACGGCGGCCGGGCGATCCCGGTCGAGGTGTTCTCGCGCCTGATGGACGACGGCGCCCGCCAGGAGACCTCGGGCCTGACGGTGCTGGCGGTCCGCGACCTGCGCGAACGCCGCTCGGCCGAGGAGAAGATCCGCTATCTGGCCGAACACGACGGCCTGACCGGCCTGCCCAACCGCAATTCGCTGCAGGCCCGCCTGGCCGCCGCCCTCGACCGCGTCGAGGCCTCGGGCGAGAGCCTGTCGCTGATCTGCATCGACCTTGACCACTTCAAGGAAGCCAACGACCTGCACGGCCACCTGGCGGGCGACGCCCTGCTGGTCGAGACCGCGCGTCGTCTGCAGGACAGCCTGACGGCCCCGTCCTTCGCGGCCCGCCTCGGCGGCGACGAGTTCATCGTCGTCCAGGTGGCCGCCGGCGACCAGCCCGCCGCCGCCGCCGAACTGGCCGGCCGGCTGCTGGAGGCCCTGGCGGCCCCGGCGCCCCACGAAGGCCAGGAGCTGGCCATGGGCGCCAGCCTGGGCGTGTCGCTGTTCCCCGACGACGGCCGCACCGCCGAGGCCCTGCTGGCCAACGCCGACATGGCCCTGTACCGCGCCAAGGAAAGCGGCCGCGGCGCCTATCGCTTCTTCAAGCGCGAGATGGACGAGTCGATCCGCGAGCGCCGGACCCTGGCCCGCGAGCTGCGTCAGGCGATCGCCGACGAGGACCTGGTCGTCTACTACCAGCCGCTGGCCAAGGCGGCCGACGGCGAGGTGTGCGGCTTCGAGGCCCTGGTGCGCTGGAACCACCCGGTGCGCGGCATGGTCCCGCCGCTGGAGTTCATCCCGGTGGCCGAGGAGAACGGCCTGATCACCCAGCTGGGCGAGTGGGTCCTGCGTCGCGCCTGCGCCGACGCCGTCACCTGGGAGCGGCCGCTGCGCATCGCGGTCAACCTGTCGCCGCTGCAGCTGAACCAGCCCAACCTGCCGACCCTGGTGCACGAGGTGCTGGTGGCCACCGGCCTGTCGCCCAAGCGGCTGGAGCTGGAGATCACCGAGAGCGCCCTGTTCAAGGACTACCAGCGGGCGCTGGACAACCTGCGCCGGCTGAAGGCCCTGGGCGTGCGCATCGCCATGGACGACTTCGGCACCGGCTTCTCGTCCCTGTCGACCCTGCAGTCGTTCCCGTTCGACAAGATCAAGATCGACAAGAGCTTCGTCGAGAACATCCACCGCCACGACCGCGCGACCGTGATCGTCCGCGCCGTGCTGGGCCTGGGCCGCAGCCTGGAGATCCCGTGCGTGGCCGAGGGCGTGGAGACCCAGGAGCAGATCGACTTCCTGCGCGGCGAGAACTGCGCCGAGCTGCAGGGCTACGCCATCGGCCGCCCGTCGCCCGTCGACGCCATTTCAGCCTGGACCCTGGCCAGCGCGACCTCGGCCTACAAGCCGGAAGCCGCGCCGAAGAAGCCGCGCCGCCGCAAGGCCGCTTAGAGCAGCTTACCGCCGCCGCGACATGCCGCCCAGCAGGCCGCGCATGATCTCGCGGCCGGCCTGGCTGGCGATCGTGCGGACCAGCGAGGTGGCGAAGGCCTCGGCCACGGACTGGCGGCTGGACGCCCGGGGACGCGGCGCGGCCCGGGCCTCGCGCGCTTCCTCCCGTTCCCGGACCTTTTCGGCGGCCGCGCGCTGGCGCTCGGCCTCGGCCGCCGTGGCGGCGTCCTGGGCCTGCCGCTGGGCCTGGACCGCGCGGCCCTGCAGGATCTCGTAGGCGGACTCGCGGTCCAGCGCCTGGTCGTAGAGCCCGGCGACCGGGCTCCGGGCGATCAGGGCGGCGCGCTCCTCCGGCGTCAGCGGACCCAGGCGCGAGGCCGGCGGGCGGATCAGGGTCTTCTGGACCATGCAGGGCGCGCCCTTGGCGTCCAGGGTCGAGATCAGCGCCTCGCCCACGCCCAGGGCCTGGATGGTGTCGGCCGTGTCGAAGGCGGGGTTCTCGCGGAACGACTGGGCGGCGGCCTTCAGGCCCTTCTGGTCGGCCGGGGTGTAGGCCCGCAGCGCGTGCTGCACCCGCGCGCCCAGCTGGCCCAGCACGGCGTCGGGGATGTCGGCCGGGTTCTGGGTGACGAAATAGATGCCCACGCCCTTCGAACGGATCAGCCGCACGACCTGCTCGATCTTCTCCAGCAGCGGCTTTTCCGCGTCGTTGAACAGCAGGTGGGCCTCGTCGAAGAAGAACACCAGCTTGGGCTTGTCCGGGTCGCCCACCTCGGGCAGCTCCTCGAACAGCTCCGACAGCAGCCACAGCAGGAAGGTCGAATAGAGCTTGGGCGACTGGATCAGCCGGTCGGCCGCCAGCAGGTTGACGTAGCCGCGCCCGGCCGCGTCGGTGCGCATGATGTCGGCCAGCTTCAGGGCCGGTTCGCCGAAGAAGTTCTCGGCCCCCTGGCTCTGCAGGGTCAGCAGCTTGCGCTGGATTGCGCCCACCGTGGCCGGCGAGACGTTGCCGTATTGCGTGCCGATCTCGGCGGCGTGGTCGGCGACGTATTTCAGGGCCGCCTGCAGGTCCTTCAGGTCCAGCAGCAGCAGGCCGTCCTGGTCGGCGACGTGGAAGACCACGGTCAGCACGCCTTCCTGCACGTCGTTCAGCTCGAGCAGCCGCGACAGCAGCACCGGGCCCATCTCGGAGATGGTGGTGCGGATCGGGTGGCCCTTCTGGCCGAACAGGTCCCAGAACACCACGGGCGGGGCGGACGGGGTCAGGGCCAGGCCCATGGACGCGGCGCGCTCCTGCATCTGGGCGTTCGGCGCGCCGGTCATGGCCACGCCGGAGAGGTCGCCCTTCACGTCGGCGGCGAACACCGGAACGCCCGCGTCGGCGAAGGCCTGGGCCATGACCTGGAGGGTGACGGTCTTGCCCGTTCCGGTCGCGCCGGCCACCACGCCGTGGCGGTTGGAGCGGTCCAGGCGCTGGGTCACCGGCCCGTCGCCGGCCCCTCCCTGGCTGAGCCCGATGAGGATTTCGCCTTCGCCGATCGCCAGGGTCATACGCAACGTCCTTCACATTGGGGACTTAAGCCTAGCCCCGGCCTTGCGCGCCGCCAATCGGCTCGCGCAATGTGGCCCCAGTCTTTATGCAGACGCTCTAGCCGACGCCGACCGAGAAAGAGATATCCCCGATGGCCATTCCCGCGTCGATCACCGGTCGCAACGCCCTGGTGTTCCTGGCGGTCATCGCCGGCGGCGCGGCGCTGTACTGGATGCAGGACATCCTGACGCCCCTGGCCATGGCCGTGTTCCTGGCCGTGATGATCGACAGCTTCGCCCGCGTGCTGATCGAACGGGTGCCGCGCTTTCCCAAGGCCCTGGCCCTGCCCAGCGCCATCGTCCTGTCGATCGGCATGTTCGCCGGCGCGGTCTGGGTGGTGACGTCGAACGGCGCGGAGTTCGTGAGTCAGATCCGCGACTACGCCCCGCGGCTGAACGAGGTGATCGCCAAGGTGGCTTCCCTGGTCGGCATCAAGGTGGCGCCGACGATCGGCGACCTGATTAACCAGCTCAATCCCAGCAAATACGCGGGGGCCGCCGCCCAGAGCCTGCAGAACTTCGCCTCCAGCGCCATCCTGGTGCTGATCTATCTGGGCTTCATCATCGCCTCGCGGCGGGGGTTCAGTCGCAAGATCGTCGCGCTCTATCCCCACCATGCCGAGCGCGACGGCGCGATGCAGCTGTTCCAGCGCATCCGCAACGGGGTGGAGCAGTACCTGTGGATCCAGACCGTCACCGGCCTGATGATCGCCGTCGCCGCCTGGGTGGTGATGATGCTGCTGCGGCTGGACAACGCCCTGTTCTGGGCCTTCCTGATCTTCGTGGCCGCCTACATCCCGATCATCGGCGGCGCGATCGGCTGCATCCTGCCGCCGCTGTTCGCCCTGGTGCAGTTCCCCGACAGCTTCTGGCCGGCCCTGATCCTGTTCGGCTGCCTGGAGCTGATCTTCTTCGTGGTCGGCAACGTGATCTATCCGCGCATGCAGGGCGACAGCCTGAACATGGACCCGACCGTCGTCCTGCTGTCCCTGGCGGTCTGGGGCGCCCTGTGGGGTGTGACCGGCATGTTCCTGTCCACGCCCCTGACCGTGGCGGCGATGCTGATCCTGGCCCAGTTCGACGGCACGCGCTGGATCGCCATCCTGCTGTCGGAAGACGGCGATCCCAGCGGCGACAGCCTGAACCGCAGGTCGCCGGGCGCCTCCGGCAAGTCGCCGCCGGACAAAAAAACCGGCGCGGAGTCGTCTTCGCGACAGAAGTCGACCAAGGGGGCTTAAAATCCCAAATGGCCTTCCTATCTACATCCTGTCGGCAGCCCCCCATGCCGACCCCGCGCGACGCAGACCGTTTTCCTGGAGCGTCCGACGCGGAATCGCCCGCCTCCCCCCGGCGGGCCCGCGCCGCCGGTTCCCCCCAACCGGCGGCGCTTCCGTGTCCGCCGCCTGGGATTTCCGCCTTGGTAAGATATTCCGTGCTTTTCCCTGGTTAAGGTTGAAACCTGGCCGGGAAGGGCTAGGTTGTCGCCAAAAATTCGCGAGGAAATCCCATGGTCGGTGCAAAACTTGACCCCAAGGCAGCCGCTACCCCTTCGAGCGGCTTGGTTTCGGCCTTCGGCAAGGCCCTGGGGCAGGAGACGCTCACCGCACCGCAGGCCCAGTTCGCCGCCCAGGTCCAGGAGGACTGGTCGGCCGAGGAGCTGCCGGGCTTCGAGGCCGGCGACATCGCCCACGCCCTGGTCGACTTCTGGCGCTTCGGCGAAGCCGCCTGCGAGCCGCTCTGCATCCGCGTTCGCCCGGCGGTCCGGGCCGCCCCTGGCTTGGATGGCGGGACGGACCTGAAGAGCGACCTGCTGGAGATCGTCCAGCCCGACCGCCCGTTCCTGGTCGACAGCATCATGGGGGCCATCGCCGAGCAGGGCTTCTCGGTGCGGGCCATGTTCCACCCGGTGATCGCGACCCCCGCCGGCCGCCGCTCGATGATCCAGGTCTATCTGGCCCCGGTGGGCGAGGACCGCGAGGCCGCCCTGGTCGAGGCCGTCCGCGACGCCCTGGCCGACGTTCAGCTGGCCGTCGACGACTTCGACGCCATGAAGGCCCTGATCCGCCGCACGATCGACGAACTGCGCGCCTCCAAGGCGCCGATCGCCGAGAACCAGCGCGAGGAAAGCCTGGACTTCCTGGACTGGCTGGAGGGCGACCGGTTCGTGTTCCTGGGCGCCCGGGTCTACGAATATCCCCGCACGCCCGACGGCGGCTACGCGGCCGAGGAGCCGCTGTACCAGCCCGAGGGCAGCCTGGGCGTGCTGCGCGACCAGACCCTGACCGTGCTGCGCCGGGGCAGCGAGCCGGCGATCCTGTCGCCCCAGGTCCGCGACCACCTGCTGCTGGGCGCGCCCCTGGTGGTGGCCAAGTCGAACCTGCGCTCCAAGGTCCACCGTCGCGGCTACATGGACTATGTCGGGGTGCGCCGGTACGGCGCCGACGGCAAGCCCTCGGGCGAGGTCCGGTTCGTGGGCCTGTTCACCGCCGAAGCCTACGAGACGCCCGCCCACGAGGTGCCGGTGATCCGTCGCAAGGTGAAGCACGTCCTCAAGGAGGCCGGCAAGGATCCCGAGGGCCACAGCGGCAAGCGCCTGCGCAACATCCTGGAGACCTGGCCGCGCGACGAGCTGTTCCAGATCTCGGAAGACGAACTGTTGTCGATGGCCATGGGGGTGCTGCACCTCTACGACCGGCCGCGCGTGCGGTTGTTCGCCCGCAACGATCCGTTCGACCGCTTCATCTCGGTGCTGATGTTCGTGCCGCGCGAGCGCTACGACAGCGGCGTGCGCGAGCGGGCCGGCAAGATCCTGGCCGACGCCTACGAAGGCCGGGTCAGCGCCTACTATCCCAGCTTCTCCGACGCGCCCCTGGCCCGCGTGCACTATGTGATCGGCGTGACGCCGGGCAAGCACGGCGAGCCGGACCTGGCCGCGCTGGAAGCCGCCGTCGCCGAGACCGCCCGCACCTGGGAGGACCGCTTCGAGGCCGCCGTCCGCGACGGCGGGGCCCCGGGCCGCGTGGTCCAGACCCTGGCCCGCTGGCAGGCCGCCTTCCCGCCGGGCTATCGCGACCAGTACGACGCCGCCGAGGCCCTGGCCGACCTGGCCGTGGTCGACGACCTGGCCGCCGACGAGGCCGTGCGGGTCCGCGCCTTCCGCCGCGCTGACGACGACAAGCTGACCTTCCGCTTCAAGCTCTATCGCCCCGGCGCCGCCGCGCCCCTGGCCGACGTGCTGCCGATCCTGGAGCACATGGGCCTGAAGGCCCTGATCGAGGACGGCTTCAAGCTGACCCCGGGCGGTGAAAAGCTCTGGGTCCACGAATTCGTCCTGCGCGACGAGCGCGGCGAGCACCTGTCGTTCGGCGACATCAAGACCGCCTTCGAGGCCGCCTTCGTCGCCATCTGGACCGGTCGCGCCGAGAGCGACGGCTTCAACCGGCTGGTGCTGGAGCTGGGCGTCGGCTGGCGCGAGGCCGCCCTGGTCCGCGCCCTGGCCCGTTACCGCCAGCAGTCGGGCCTGGACCCCAGCCAGGGCGTGCAGGAGCAGGCGCTGTCGGACAACCCGGGCGTCACCCGCCTGATCCTCGACCTGTTCCGCATCAAGTTCGACCCGGCCGTGCACGCCGACCTGGCCGCCCGCGAGGAGCAGGCCAAGGCGGTGCAGGCCAGCATCGTCGAGGCCCTGCAGGCGGTGGAGAGCCTGGACGCCGACCGCGTCCTGCGCCGCATCGCCGCCCTGATCGGCGCCATCCAGCGGACCAACTTCTTCCAGGTCGGCCCCGACGGCGAGCCCAAGCCCTACATCAGCTACAAGATCGCCTCGCGCGAGCTGGAGGACCTGCCGGCCCCCAAGCCCTATCGCGAGATCTACGTCTCGGCCCCGCACGTCGAGGGCGTGCACCTGCGCTTCGGCCCCGTCGCCCGCGGCGGCCTGCGCTGGTCCGACCGCCGCGACGACTTCCGCACCGAGGTGCTGGGGCTGGTGAAGGCCCAGCAGGTCAAGAACGCGGTCATCGTGCCGGTCGGCTCCAAGGGCGGCTTCTTCCCCAAGAACCTGCCGCGCGGCGGCGACCGCGACGCCATCCAGGCCGAGGCGATCCGCGCCTACAAGACCTTCCTGTCGGGCCTGCTGGACATCACCGACAACATCGACGCCGACAACAAGATCATTCCGCCGGCCGGGGTGATCGCCCATGACGGCGAGGACCCCTATCTTGTCGTCGCCGCCGACAAGGGCACGGCCACCTTCTCCGACATCGCCAACGGCGTGGCCGAGGACTACGGCTTCTGGCTGGGCGACGCCTTCGCCTCCGGCGGCTCGGTGGGCTACGACCACAAGGTCATGGGCATCACCGCCCGCGGCGCCTGGGAAGCGGTCAAGCGCCACTTCCGCGAGCTTGGCAAGGACATCCAGTCCGAGCCGTTCACCGCCGTGGGCGTGGGCGACATGTCGGGCGACGTGTTCGGCAACGGCATGCTGCTGTCCAAGCAGACCCGGCTGCTGGCCGCCTTCGATCATCGCCACATCTTCCTGGACCCCGATCCGGACGCGGCCAAGTCGTGGGCCGAGCGCGACCGGATGTTCAAGCTGCCGCGCTCGTCGTGGGACGACTACGACAAGAGCCTCATCTCCCCGGGCGGCGGGGTCTTCGCCCGCTCGCTGAAGACCATCCCGCTGTCGCCGGAAGTCCGGGCCCTCTTCGAGATCAAGGCCGAGAGCGTCTCGCCGGCCGAGCTGCTGACCGCGATCCTCAAGTCGAAGGCCGAGCTGCTCTACCTCGGCGGCATCGGCACCTATGTGAAGGCCAAGGGCGAGACCAACGCCGAGGCCGGCGACAAGGCCAACGACGCCATCCGCGTCAACGGCGCCGACCTGCGGGTCAAGGTGGTGGGCGAAGGCGCCAATCTGGGCCTGACCCAGGCGGGCCGCATCGAGTTCGCCCAGGCTGGCGGCCACATCAACACCGACGCCATCGACAACTCGGCCGGCGTCGACAGCTCCGACCACGAGGTCAACATCAAGATCCTGACCGGGATCCTGGAGCGCGGCGGCAAGCTGACCCGCGAGAGCCGCAACCAGCTGCTGCCGACCATGACCGACGACGTGGCCAGCCACGTCCTGGCCGACAACTACGACCAGACCCTGGCCCTGTCGCTGATGGAGAGCGACGCGGTCTCGGAGGTGGAGTCCCAGGCCCGGTTCATGGCCGAGCTGGAGGCCAAGGGACGGCTGGACCGCAAGGTCGAGGGCCTGCCCGAGGCGGCGGCCCTGGCCGAACGCGAGAAGGCCGGCAAGGGCCTGACCCGGCCGGAAATGGCCGTCCTGCTGGCCTACGGCAAGATCGACCTGTTCGACGACATCGTCGCCTCCCAGGCGCCGGACGATCCGTGGTTCGAGACGACGCTGAAGGGCTATTTCCCGCCGGCCCTGGGCCAGTACGGCGAGGCCATGCAGCAGCACCGCCTGCGGCGCGAGATCATCGCCACGGTGCTGGACAACCAGATGATCAACATGTGCGGCCCGACCTTCCCGAGTCGCCTGAAGGCCGCCGCCGGCTGCGACACCACGGCCCTGGTCATCGCCTTCGCCGCGGCCCGCGAGATCCTGGGCGTCGACGCCCTGTGGGACCAGGTCTCGGCCCTGGACGGCAAGGCCTCGGCCGGCGGCCAGCTGGCGCTTTACAAGGCCTTGGCCTACGCCCAGCGCAGCCTGACCTTCTGGCTGGCCCGCCGGGCGTTCAAGGACAAGTCCACTGTCAAGCAGCTGGTCGAGGCCTACGGGCCGTCGGTCAAGGCGCTGTCGGGCCTGGGCACGGCGATCCTGTCGCCGTTCGAGCAGAAGACCGTGGCCAAGCGGGCCAAGGCCTATGTCGCCGATGGCGCGCCCGAGGCCCTGGCCCTGGCCGTGGCGGCCCTGCAGCCGGTGACCACGGCCGCCGACCTGGTCGACCTGGGCAACGCGTCCAGCTGGTCGGTCGAGAACGTGGCCCGCCTTTACCACCAGGTGGGCGCGGCCTACGGCTTCGACCGCCTGCGCTCGGCGGCCGGTTCGTTCGTCGGCGGCGACGCCTTCGAGCGCCTGGCCGTCCGCCGCCTGATCGAGGACATGCTCAGCGAGCAGACCGCGATCACCCAGGCGGTGCTGAAGTTCGCCGCCAACGCCCAGGCCGGCGACGACGAGGCCTCGGCCAAGGCGGCGGTGACCTCGTGGGGCGCCCTGCGCACCGAGGCCGTCCGCGCCGCCAAGCGCACGGTCGAGGACATCGAACAGGCCGGCGGCGGCTGGACCTTCGCCAAGCTGACCATCGCCAACGCCGCCCTGCGGGGCCTGGCGAGCGCGTCGTAGCCCGAATTGGGGACACGCACATGTGCGTGTCCCCAGCCGGAGAAGCTTCGCGTATAAGCGTCTCTCGTTGGGGGGACGCGTGATGGACAGAGGCGATCGGCAGCGGGCCGCGTGGGCGCTCTACGAGTGGGCCCAGCAGCCCTATTGGGCGCTGATCGCCACCTTCATCTTCACCCCCTATTTCGCCGCCGGCTTCGTCGGCGACGCGGCGCGGGGCCAGAGCCTGCTGGGCTACGCGGGGGCGGTCACGGGCCTGCTGATCGCCGTGTTCAGCCCGTTGGTCGGGGCCAGCGTCGACGCCCGGCGCAATCCGCGCGCCTGGCTGATCGGCCTGGCCGTCCCGTTCGTCCTGGCCAGCGCCGGCCTGTGGCTGGCCGTGCCGGGCGATGCGAGCCGCATCCTGCCGATCCTGATCTGCCTGGTCGTGGCCGGGCTCTGCGCCGAGCTCAGCGGTTCGGTGATGAACGCCCTGCTGCCCCTGGTGGCCAAGCCCGGCCAGGTGGGGCGGCTGTCGGGGTCGGCCTGGGCCCTGGCCTATGTGGGGGCGCTGGTCAGCCTGTTCGTGGTGCTGCTGGGCTTCTCCCTGCCCAAGGTCCCGATGCTGGGCCTGTCCAAGGCCCTGCACGAGCCCGACCGCATCGTCGGGCCGCTGGTGGCCGTCTGGTTCCTGGCCTTCTCCTGGCCGCTGATGCTGATCGCGCCCCAGCCGCCCAAGATCGCCGGCCAGAAGCCGCTGGCCGAGCTGTGGGCCACGGTGCGCTCGTTGCCGCGCCGCCCGTGGATGCTGCGCTTCCTGATCGGCCGGATGCTGCTGGGCGACGGCATCTCCAGCTTCATCGCCTTCGGCGGCGTGCTGGCCGCCGGCCTGTTCGGCTGGACCACCACCCAGCTGGGTCTCTACGCCATCGCCCTGTCGGTGGCCGCCGGGATCGGCACCTTCATCGGCGGGCGAGTCGACCAGAGGCTGGGCTCGAAGGCCACGGTGCTGATCGCCGCGGGCGTGGTGCTGTTCGGGGCGTTCGGCGTGGGGCTGGTCGGTCGCGACACCCTGGCCTTCGTGATCAAGGTCGCGCCGCCGGTCGCGGGCGGGGGCCTGTTCGCCAGCCTGCCCGAGCGGGTGTTCCTGGGCTTCTCGCTGTTCGTCGGCCTGACCTTCGGACCGGCCCAGGCGTCCTTGCGCGCCTGGATGGCCCAGCTGGCGCCGGCCGGCGAGAGCGGGCGGTGGTTCGGCCTCTACGCCCTGTCGGGCAAGGCCACGGCCTTCCTGGCGCCCCTGGTCATCGCCGTCGGCACCCGCTGGATCGGCGATCAGCGCGTCGCCGTGGCGGTCTCGGCCCTGTTCCTGGCCACCGGCGCCGTTATCCTGGCCCGCGTGCCGCGCCAGGGCCCCGAGGCCGCGTAACCCAGGGTTGTCGCCGGCGCGAAGTCGGTCCAGGATCGCCGCCGATTGGCGCGGGTAGGCGTTTCGGGGGCGTGCATGGTCAAGGAACGGATTGGTCTGCTGGACTCGCTGCGGGGTCTGGCGGTGCTGGGCATCCTGTTGTGCAACATCCCGATCGCGGCCGAGCCGCACTCGGTGGCCACCAGCCTGACCCTGTGGCCGCTGGGCATGGAACCCGCGTCGGTGGCCGTCTGGTGGGTCACCCAGGTGTTCTTCCAGCAGAAGTTCTATTCGATGTTCGCCATGCTGTTCGGCGCCTCGATCCTGATGGTCGGCGGCGACGGCGCGGGCGCCGACGCCGGGGAGCGCCGGCGGATCCTGATCCTGCGCCTGGTCAGCCTGCTGGCCATCGGCCTGTTCCATGGGTTCGTGATCTGGCAGGGCGACGTGCTCAACACCTATGCGGTGGTCGGCCTGCTGGTCCTATGGGCCCGGTCTTGGCCGGCCAAGCGCCTGCTGCAGGCGGGGATCGCCGTGCATCTGTCGCTGTCGGCCTGGTCGGGGTGGAAGCTGCTGCAGCACGCCGCCCAGGGCGGCGCG
>Ga0209758_1001222_pt1 | contig 32186 bp, 29 predicted proteins | sample AraplaMF_Col_mMF_FD_184258 | JGI IMG/M metagenome (GOLD analysis project Ga0209758, IMG submission 184258) | Arabidopsis root microbial communities from the University of North Carolina, USA - plate scrape MF_Col_mMF (SPAdes) (version 2) | ecosystem: Host-associated > Plants > Roots > Endosphere... | reverse complement strand
TGGTCCACAACATGGATTCGCCGGAGCTGTTTCCCTACAAGCCGCCGCAGATGCAGGCGATCTTCCAGGCGTTCGCAACGATGCTGTCCGATCGCGCCGCTGGCAAGGCCGCCGAGCGCGCCGCGTGAGCAAGCGGCCGCACGAGGCCCCTGCTCCGCTCGGGCCCAGCGAGACGCTCGACCCGCATGACTGGGAGGACATCCGCGCCCAGGGGCACCGGATGCTCGACGACATGCTTGACTACATCGCCAATGTCCGCGAGCGGCCGGTTTGGCGGCCGATCCCAGACGCGGTGCGGCTGCGCTTTCGCGAGGAGCTGCCGCGTGCCCCTTCCGAACTCGGCGATGTCTATGGCGAATTCACCGATTTCATCGCGCCTTATGCCACCGGCAACGTCCATCCCGGCTTCATGGGATGGGTGCATGGCGGTGGCAGCCCGGTTGGCATGCTGGCGGAGATGCTGGCGGCCGGACTGAACGCCAATCTTGGCGGCCGCGACCACATGCCGATCGAGGTCGAACGCCAGGTCGTGGAATGGACCCGGCAGATGTTCGGCTTTCCGGCCGAGGCCAGCGGCCTGTTCGTCACCGGCACCTCGATGGCCAACCTGATGGCGGTGCTGGTGGCACGCACCGACGCACTCGGCAGGACGGTGCGACACAGCGGCATCGCCGGGCAAGGCGCGATGCTGACCGCCTACGCGTCGCGGGCGGTCCACGGCTGCATCGGGCAGGCGATGGATCTTGCCGGCTTCGGCAGCGACGCCTTGCGCAAGATCGGGACCGATGACCGCGACCGTATCGACGTTGCAGCGTTGCGGGCGCGCATTGCGGAGGATCGCGCTGCCGGACACAAACCCTTTCTGGTGGTGGGTTCGGCCGGCACCGTCGACATCGGTGCGATCGACGATCTTGCCGCGTTGAGCGCGCTGTGCCGCGCGGAAAAGCTCTGGTTTCACGTCGACGGCGCCTACGGCGCGCTGGGTATCCTTTCGCCGCAGATCGCGCCGCGGCTGGACGGACTGCAACACGCCGATTCCATCGCGTTCGATTTCCATAAATGGGGCCAAGTGCCCTATGACGCCGGCTTCCTGATCGTCCGTGACGGCAGCAAGCATCGCGACACCTTTGCATCGCCGGCCGCCTATCTGCGCCGCGAAACCCGCGGTCTCGCCGCCGGATCGCCATGGCCGTGCGACCTCGGTCCCGACCTGTCGCGCGGGTTTCGGGCGCTGAAGACCTGGTTCACGCTGAAGACCTACGGCGCCGACAAGCTCGGAGCCATGATCGGCCGCAGCTGCGCCCTCGCCAGCTATCTCGAAAGAAAGGTGCTGGCCGAGCCGCGCCTGGAGCTGTTGGCGCCGGCGGAGCTCAACATCGTCTGTTTCCGCTACCGTGGCCCGGATGCCGACGCACTGAACGCCGAGATCGTCGCCGACATCCATGAATCCGGGATCGCCGCGCCGTCGACCACCACGGTTCGCGGCCACCTCGCAATCCGCGCCGCCATCGTCAACCATCGAACGGACGCCTGCGACATCGACGCACTGATCGACGCCGTGCTCAAATACGGCGTCGGTCGGATCGACGGCTACGCCCACAGCGTGGCGCCGTCCGACGCGCCTGAATTGCTGCCGGCGGAACGCCTCAACGCCGTGGCCGGTTAGGCCGACATCATTTCTGTGCCGCGGTGTCGATCAGACGGGCGAGACGCTGCAGCGCCAGCGGATAACCCTGGGTGCCGAAGCCGGCAATGACGCCATCGGCGCGGCCGGAGACGTAGGAGTGGTGCCGGAAGGCCTCACGCTTGTGAATATTCGAAATGTGGACTTCGATCACCGGCCCGTCGAACGCGTTCAAGGCGTCGAGGATCGCCACCGACGTATGGGTGAAAGCCCCCGGATTGATCGCGATGCCGCCCGCCGTCTCACGCGCCTCGTGGATCCAGTCGATGATCTCGTATTCGCGATTGCTCTGGAAAAACCTGATCTCGAGCTTCAGCTCGCCCGCCGTCGCGCGGCACGCCTTCTCGACGTCGGCGAGCGTTTCGTGCCCGTAAACTTCCGGCTGGCGCTTGCCGAGCAGGTTGAGGTTGGGCCCGTTGAGGACATAGACAAGGCGGCTCATGAACTGGCTCTCCGGTGATGCGGACGTCCGACGCTGAATGCGCCGTCGAATCTTGACAAATAATCGAATATTTGGAGGTCTGAAGCCAGACCCCGGGGTCGTCCCGGCCGGAAAATAGCCGCCGACCCTTCGCCCGCCCTCTGACAACGGATGCCGTGATATGCTGAAACTCTACTACTCGCCCGGCGCCTGCTCGCTGGCCCCGCATATCGTACTGGAAGAAGCCAAGGCTCCCTACACCACCCAGCGGGTCGACCTGAAGGGCGGCGAGCAGCGCTCGCCGGACTACCTCAAGATCAACCCCAAGGGACGCGTGCCGGCGCTGGCCACCGAGCGGGGCACCCTGACCGAGAACCCGGCGATCCTGACCTACATCGCGCAAAGCTTTCCGGAGGCCGGACTCGCCGATCTGGCGGACGGTTTTGCATTCGCCGATATGCAGGCCTTCAACCTGTTCCTGACGGCGACGGTGCATGTCGCCTTTGCCCATGTGTTTCGCCCGACCCGCTATGGCGACGGCGAGGCCACCGCAGCCGCGATGCGCAGCAAAGCCGCCGCCAGTCTGGACGACAGCTTTGCCATCATCGATCGCAAGCTTGCCGACGGGCGGCCCTACGTGCATGGCGACCGTTACACCATCTCGGATCCGTATTTGTTGGTGTTTTCGCGATGGCTCGACCGCGCCCCCGACCTCGGCCCGGTCGACAAATTCCCGCACGTCGCCGACCATCGTAAGCGTATCGAGGCACGGCCGGCCGTGCAGAAAGTGTTTGCGGCAGAGGCCGCAACCGTCGTTTAAGAGCGCAACCGCAATCAGAAGAACCGCTTGCGCATGGCGGCCAGCCGACCGCCTTGAGCGCCCATGTCCGCGGCAGACGGTGCAAGCGACGGCGCGTCGCGGAATTCCTGCCCGAGCTCCTGCCGCCGCATCCGTTTCAGCAATTGGCTGAGCTTCGGCGCGGGTTCGGTGGGTAGGTCTTTCAGCGATCGCCGCAGACGATAGCCAACCTCTTCGCAAATCGCGCGGCTGTGGATGCTATCGATGTGAACCTTCGTGGTGTCGGTCTGTTGCGACATCAGCTTCTCCGCCCGGCTATCCCATCAAGCCATCGTCCCGAGACAATGCGAGAGCGGCGGATAGGTTGCGCCCGGCCAGCGCGGCGTGGTCGCGAAGCGCGACAATTTCGGTACGAAATGATGGAACCATTGGGCCGCGAGGCGGCAAAATTCGCCGTGCCGCGTGCCGAAAAGAGTCGCTATCGCAACAGCTTGGAAAAAATCGGGGAGAATTTGCCGGCCAAGGGGTGACAATGCGGCAATAATGGCGACAATTCACCAAAACCGCGTCGCTAAAGAGCCCACTCGTGTCTGAAATTCATCCTCTGCGTCCCCTGTTGTACGGTGCAAGCATCCTCGGCATCGTCCTCACCTCCACGGCGTCGCATGCGCAGTGGTGGAAGCCGCGTGCACCGATCGATTTCGAAGAGTGCGCCGAGCGCGCGGAGCGCGCCGCTACCTCGAAGGAGCAGCGGACCTCGCAGTTGTCGGACTGCGACGCCAAATTTGCCGGCCGGCGCAAGCCCGGCGGGGGCTACACCTATTACGACTTCATGCAGGACCGGCGTTTCGATATCGCGGGCCCGAACCCCACCCCGCAAGAACTCAAAGAGATCGACGAACACTACAAGACGTTTCTCGATCATCAGCGGCGCAGCATCATCGCGGCGGCATTTGCCGAGAAGCAGAGCCAGCAGGCCCAGGCCGAACTCGCCAAGGCGCAACGGCCGGCATCGTCCGAAGCGAAGATTCCACTTCCGGTTCGCCGTCCGCAGGCGCGCGCCAAGGCCGCGAACTGTCAGGACCATGCGCTGGCGTGCGGCTGGTCGCAATTGGCCGCCAAGGTGCAGGGCATCAAGAAGTCCCTGCTCGGCCCTGCTCCGAAGAAGACCGGCCGCGGTTGAACGCCGTGCTCCGACGTCGCCGCCACGCCCGATGACGTCTTTCAATAGTTGGGGCGAGCGCGTCTGACGTGCCGCCGCCGGGGCGCCGGCTGATCCTGCGTCAGCGACGGAGCGGCCGCCCGCGCCGCCCTCTGCTCGGATAGTCTTGCATCATATCCGGGGGACGGCGTGACCGTGGGCGGCGCGGCGGCGGCCGGCGCGGAACAACCGAGCGACAGCAAAGCCACCGCCGCAACCTTTGCTTGAAGTCGTTTCATGCGAGGCTCCTGACCGGGTGCGGTCCGCGGCGGATCAACAAGATACCGTCGATTTCACCGATCAGTTTAAATGTTATTTAGGCGGATTTCAGTACCTTCAGGAACTCACAGAAGGAGGCATTTCGCGTGCCGCCATTCACATTCATGCGCCAATTGAGCCGTTTCCGCCGCGATCAGCGCGGCAATATCGCCACGATCTTCGCGCTGGCCGCGGTGCCGATCCTGACCAGCGTCGGCTGCGCCGTCGATTACAGCGTGGCCACCCAAATGCGCAGCCGGTTGCAGGCCGCCAGCGATGCGGCAAGCGTCGGCTCGGTCGCCAAGACCTCCCCGGCTTTCATTGCGGCCGGCTCGATGACCTCGGACGGGCCGATCCCGGCCGGCGTGACCGACGCCACCCAGATCTTCAACGGCAATATGACCGGCCAGAGCGGCTATACATTGAAGAGCGTGTCGGCGGCGGTGACCAGGACGAGCGGTTCGGTGCAATCCATCGTGCAGTTCTCGGCCGATATTCCGACGTCATTCCTGGGCGTGATCGGCAAGAAGAGCATCACGGTGACCGGCAGTTCGACATCAGTCGCGTCGATGCCGCTCTACATCGATTTCTATCTGCTGCTGGACAACTCGCCGTCGATGGGCGTTGCAGCGACGCCGGCCGACGTGACCAAGATGGTCAATAACACGTCCGACAGCTGCGCCTTCGCATGTCATGACCTCAACGACTCCAACAACTACTACAACCTGGCGAAAACCCTCGGCGTCACCACGCGGATCGACGTGCTGCGCACCGCGACCCAGCAGTTGATGGATACGGCGGCCACCACCGCGACCTATCCCAGCCAGTTCCGTATGGCGATCTACGACTTCGGCGCGTCGGCATCATCGGCTGGATTGCGGTCGCTGTTCTCGCTATCGTCGAGCCTCTCGAGCGCCAAATCGGCGGCCGGAAATATCGACCTGATGACGGTCAACGGCCAGAACGACAACAACGATCAGGACACCAACTACACCAAGATTCTTCCGGCGATCAACAACGCGATCAGCGCGCCGGGCGCCGGCACGTCTTCAGCACCGTTGAAATACCTGTTCTTCGTCTCCGACGGCGTGGCCGACGAAGCCAATTCCGGCTGCGCGAAACCGATCTCCGGCACGGCGCGGTGCCAGTCGCCGATCGATCCCACGCTGTGCACCACGCTGAAGAATCGTGGCGTCAAGATCGCGGTGCTGTACACGACCTACCTCGCGCTGCCGACCAACCCCTGGTACAATAGCTGGATCGCGCCGTTCAACGTCGGGCCTTACGGTCCGTCTCCGAACAGCGAGATCGCAAACAACATGCAGAGCTGCGCCTCGCCGGGGTTTTATTTCGAGGTCAGCCCGACGGACGGCATCGCCGCGGCGATGACTAAACTGTTCCAGAAGGCCGTCGCCGACGCGCGCATCAGCAGCTAGCGAAGCCACCGCGCGGCTTCGCTATCCCCGCACCTGCTCGGCCGTCAATCCGGGCGACCGTTGACCGGCGGCCTCGGCACTCTTGATCAGTGCAACGACCCGCCGCGACAGCGGGGCGTGCAGCCCGTGCCGCTCGGCCAATTGCACGATTACGCCCTGCAGATAGTCGACCTCGGTGGGCCTGCCGCGCTGCAGATCCTCCCACATCGAGGACCGCGCTTCGTGATCGATCTTCATGGTCCGGCCCAGCGCCAGTTCGAACAGCCGGTCGGGCATGCGCAGCAGATACGGCGTCAGGCCGGGCGGGATCGGCGTCGCCGGGATCGGCTTGATGCCTTCGGCTTTCATGGCCAGCAAAGCTTCCGCCATCTGGTCCGCCAAAAGCCGGCGCCATGACCGTTGCGCCAGTTGCCGGCGCAGCGGCAGGTCGGCCAAGGCGTTGAGCGCGTTATTGAGGTTGACCAATAGTTTGCCCCACTGCACGCCGACGATATTGCCGCTCGCCCGCACAGGCAGACCGGACACCGAAAGCTGAGCCGCGACGCCGGCGTCATTCTGCTCGATGACAACGTCGCCGGACGTGGCGCGGTGGAATCGTCCATCGCCAAGCGAGGCGACATTGAACGGCACCATGCCGGCCAGCACCCGCCATCCCGGCAACCGCGCGCGCAACACCGCGGCATTGCCTACGCCATTTTGCAGACTGACAATCATCGCATCGGGACGAGCATGCCGCGCAACCAAATCAGCGATCCCGGCGGTATCAGCACTCTTGACGGTGACGAGCACGACGCCAGCCTCGCCAAAAATGGCAGCATCGTCGGAGAGCGCAAGCTGAGCGGGCAGGACACGCGTGTCGAGACCCTCGAAGCTCGTCAGCCGCAATCCGTTGCGCTCGATCTCGGCGATGATGCGGGGCCGCGCCAGCAGGCTGACCCGACGTCCGCCAGCCGCCAGCATGCCGCCGACGAAACAGCCGATGCTGCCGGCGCCCGCGACAGCGATGGACCCAGTCGCATTCATGGCGTGTTCATTTCCCTGGCAGCAAGGATGGGCTCTAAGGTTCGATAGCAGAGAGCCCGCGCGATGCCTATCGATCCTTGATCCGCGACGGCCGTCCCGGCCTCGCCTTGTAACCGTCATGCCGCGACGTTATGTTTTGCGCGGGGTTGGCATCCGACAGGAGGTTCCCATGGGTTTGCTCGACGTCCTCAACGGCATGCAGAACGGCCCGCGAGGGCCCAGCGAGCCCAACGCCAAGAGCGGCGGAATGTCGCCAATCACCATGGCGATCCTGGCCCTCCTTGCCTACAAGGCGGTGAAACACATCGGCGGCAGCCAGCCGAGCGCGAGCCCGGCCGCGCCGGCGCCAGCGGATGCCAGTCAGGCCGGCGGCGGGCTCGGCGACCTGCTGAAGGGCGGCCTCGGCGGACTGCTCGCGGGCGGTACCGCCGGGAGCGTGATCAGCGGCGGCCTCGGCGACCTGCTCAAGCAATTTCAGCAGAACGGCCAGGGCGACGCTGCCGATTCATGGGTAAGTCCCGGGCCGAACAAGCAGATTGCTCCGGATGATCTCGCCAAGGCGCTGGGTGCCGATCAGATCAGCACGCTTACGTCGCAGACCGGCTTGTCCCGGGAAGAGCTGCTGGCAGGCCTCGCCCAGCACCTGCCCGACGCCGTCAACCATCTGACGCCGCATGGGCGGCTGCCGACCGACAGCGAAGTGGCGCGTCATCTTTGATGTCGGCCTGCGTGATCTTTGAGGTCGCCTGCCGTTTCGAAATCCGTGTTTCCACAAAAGGACTTCAGCCATGAGCGGCATTCTCTGGATCATCATCGTGGGCTTTGTCGCGGGAATCATTGCCCGGCTGCTTTCGCCGGGCCCGAACAATCCTACCGGTTTCATCCTGACCACCGTGCTCGGCATCGCTGGCGCATTCGTCGCGACCTGGGTCGGTCAGGCCATGGGCCATTACAGCGCCAACCAGGGCGCCGGCTTCATCACCGCGACCATCGGCGCGCTGGTGGTGCTGTTCATCTGGAACAGACTGGTGGCCCGAGGCGTCATGTCGGATCCGGGCAACCGGTAACGCGCTGACCAGCCCGCTAGGTCTAGCCCGCTAAGTGCATTCCGGCGTCGATGCGCACGATCTCGCCGGTCATCTGGCTGGATGCCGGCGTGGCGAGGAAGCAGACCAGCCTGGCGACATCTTCCGCGGTTGACGCCGATTTCAGCGGCACCTTGCTCTTGATGTTCTCGCGCACCTGGGCCGCCGCCTCGGCGCCGCGTCCCTTCTCGAACCACGTGGTGTCGATATAGCCGGGACAGATGGCGTTGACCCGGATCAGCGGTGCCAGCGCCCGCGCCAGCGACAACGTGATGGCGTTCAATGCGGCCTTGCTGGCGGCATAGGCCGCTGATGATCCGCCGCCATTGATGCCGGCGATCGACGACACGTTGACCACCGCCGAATTGCGGCCCGAGGCGCTGGCGCCGGCCTCCAGCAGGGCGCGGGCCGCCCGCACCATCTGGTACGGCCCGATGGTGTTCACCGCAAACAGCCGCTGGAAATCATCCGCCGACAGCCCGTCCAGATTGCTGTGCGCCATGTGCTTGGTGATGCCGGCATTGTTGATCAGCGCATCGAGGCGCCCCCACGGCGCCGCCGCCGCGACAATGCGCCTGCAATCCTCGTCACGCGATACATCACCCTGCACCACGACCACCTCCCCGCCCGCCGTCCGGCACAGGTCCGCGGTCTGCTCGGCCTCCTTCTGACTCGACGAATAATTGACAACGATGCGCGCGCCGTCCCTCGCCAGGATGGCGGCGGCCGCGGCACCGAGTCCCGATGCCGAACCCGTCACGATCACGCACAACCCGTCCTTCGCCATCTGCATTTCCTTTTTCTTGATTTCCCGTGGCCTCACCACCCCAGCGATCTAGCATATCGCCGCCTCAATGGGAGCCAAATTGGCAGAAATCCGCTGTGCGGAATAACGCCGGACCGGACGCCGCATCATGCCACCGGAGCGGGCCGCCCCGCAAACATCGACGCTTGTCACCTTGGGGGCTTTTCCCCCATCATGGCCCGTAAGAAAACGGCACCCGTGTCCGGCGTTTTGGCTTGGCGAGATGTGCGTTTGTGCAGACGGGGAACGCCGTGGCGGAGAATGAGAATATCGTTGCCGAGACCGCCGAACGCATCTTCGCCGATCTCGCCGACGCCCAGACCATCAATGCAAGCAAGGGCGAGAGCTGGAAGGCGCCGCTCTGGCATGCCTTGAGCGAGGCCGGGCTGCCGCTGGCATGGGTCCCCGAGGATTGCGACGGCGCCGGCGCCAGCCTGGCTGAGGGCTTTAGCGTCCTGAGCGCGGCGGGGCGCTCTGCCGTCGCGGTGCCGCTTGCCGAAACCATGCTGGCCGGGTGGTTGTTGGCACAAGCCGGCATCGCATCGCCCACCGGCGCGATGACGGTGGCGCCGGCCGGACCGAGGGATCGCATCACGCTGAATGCCGACGGCACGTTGTCCGGACGCGCACGCGGCGTGCCGTTTGCGCAGGCGGCCGGGCACATCGCCGTCCTCGCGAGCAGCGTGAGTGGGCTCTCGATCGCACTGCTCCAGCGCAGCACCTGCCGGATCGAAGCCGGCCGCAATTTGGCGGATGACGCCAGCGATACCCTCACGTTCAACAATACCAAACCGATCGCCCTGAAGCCGGCGCCCGACGGTTTCGAGCAGACCTCGCTACTGCTGATGGGCGCCGTGGTGCGCAGCCTGCAGATCGCCGGCGCGCTGGAAGCGATGCTGGAGATCAGCGTTCGCTATTCCAACGAGCGCATCGCCTTCGAGAAGAAGATCTCCAAGTTCCAGGCGGTGCAGCACAACCTGGCCAAGCTCGCCGGCGAAGCCGCCGCGGCGCTCGCCGCCGCAAGCTCCGCGGCGGACGCCATCGCCAACAGTGCAGGCTTCGACGAGGCGGTGTTTCTCGAAGCCGCATCGGCGAAAATCCGCTGCGCCGAGGCCGCTGAAAAGGGCGCCGCGATCGCCCACCAGGTGCACGGCGCCATTGGCTTCACGCAGGAGCACATCCTGCATCGCTATACGCTGCGGGCGTTGTCGTGGCGCGACGATTTTGGCCATGACAGTCATTGGGCAGTGGAACTGGGCAGATTGGTCGCCGAACGCGGCGCCGACGAGTTGTGGCCGCTGGTAGCGTCGCGCTGAAACTGATGCCGCATACCTGATGGAAGACGGGACCTCAAGATGACCGCTGCTCTTCGCTTCGATCCGATCCGTCTGCCCCCGGCATGCGAGGTGCTGCGCAAGGAGGTTCGCGCCTTCCTCGCCGAGGAGATCGCCGCGGGAACCTTCGACCCGCACAAGCCGCAGCGCGAGGACAGCGACGCGCCGGAATTCAGCCGCCGGGTCGGCGAACGCGGTTGGCTCGGCATGACCTGGCCGAAAAAATACGGCGGCCACGAGCGCAGCTTCCTGGAGCGCTATGTGGTGACCGAGGAGATGCGCGTCGCCAACGCTCCGACGCGCCGCTTCTTCGTCGCTGACCGGCAGAGCGGACCAGTGCTTCTGAAGTACGCCCCCGAGCACATCAAGATGAATATCCTGCCGCGGATCTGCCGCGGCGAGGTGTGCTTTTCGATCGGCATGAGCGAGCCGAATTCCGGGTCGGACCTGTTCGCCGCCAAGACCAAGGCGACGAAGACCGACGGCGGCTTCCTGATCAACGGCAGCAAGATCTGGACGACGTCGGCACACATCGCCGATTACATGATCGCGATCTTCCGCACGTCGCCGTCGACCAAGGAAAATCGCCGCCACGGCCTGACGCAATTCCTGGTCGACATGAAGGCACCGGGCATCAAGGTCAATCCGATTGCCCAGATCACCGGGCTCTACGAATTCAACGAGGTGGTGTTCACCGACACCTTCATCCCCGACGATCATGTGCTTGGCGAGATCGATGGCGCCTGGAAGCAAGCCACCAGCGAACTGGCCTATGAGCGCAGTGGGCCGGAGCGTTTTCTGGAAACCTATTATGTGCTGACCGAACTGGTGCGCGCGGTGGGCCCAAAACCCGACGCCCGCGGCGCCGAAGGCATCGGCCGGCTGGTGGCGCAGTTGCACACCATGCGGCGGATGTCGGTCTCGGTGGCCGGCATGCTGCAGATCGGCAGGGAGCCGGTGGTCGAGGCCTCCATCGTCAAGGACATCGGCACGGTCTGGGAGCAGCAACTGCCGCATCGGGTACGCGAACTGGCGGCGTTCGTCGATCCGGATGCCTCAAACCACGCGACACTGAACGAGCAACTCGCCTTCGCCATGAAGATCGCACCGAAGCTGACGATCCAGGGCGGCACCACCGAAGTGCTGCGCGGCATCATCGCGCGCGGGTTGGGGCTGCGCTGAAGCCGACCCCGCCTGCAGCGGCGGCCCGCCCGCGGCGATGCTTGAATGAATGGAGACCACATATGACCACTTACGCCGATATTGGCGTCGACAAGACAGGCCACGTCACCACCATCGAGATCCGGCGGCCGCCGCTGAATTTCTTCGACGTCTCGCTGATCAACCAGATCGCCGATGCATTGGCTGAAATCGACAACGATGCCGAGGCGCGTGCTGTGGTGCTGGCATCGCAGGGCAAGGCATTCTGCGCCGGCGCCAATTTCAACGATCCGACCCGCCAAGAGGCCGAGGCCCGCGCCAGGACCGGCCAGACCGACAACCTCGGCCCGATCAATCATCTCTACATCGAAGCGGTACGGATTTTCCGCGCCAAAAAGCCGATCGTCGCCGCGGTGCATGGCGCCGCAATCGGTGGCGGGCTTGGTCTCGCGGTAGCGGCGGATTTCCGCGTCACCTGCCCGGAGGCGCGCTTTGCCGCCAACTTCACCAAGCTCGGCTTCCATCCGGGGTTTGGTCTCACCGTGACGCTCCCCGAACTTGTGGGCAAGAACAACGCCGAACTGATCTTCTACACCAGTCGCCGCTTGACCGGAGAAGAGGCCTACAAGATGGGCCTCGCCAACGTGCTGGTGCCGCAGGACAAGGTCCGCGCCGAGGCGATGAAGCTTGCCCAGGAAGTCGCCGAATGCTCGCCGCTCGGCCTGCTGTCGACCCGCGCCACCATGCGCGCCGGGCTTGCCGAGCGCGTGCTGGCCGCCACCAACCACGAACTCGCCGAACAGACACGCCTGCGCGCGACGGCGGATTTCAAGGAAGGCGTCAAGGCGACGGAAGAGCGCCGCGCGGCGAACTTCAAGGGGCGGTAAGGGAGCGGACGATCGTCGTCCCGGCGAACGCCGGGACCCAGCCCCCCCGGCACTCGTGATGAAGCAAAGCCACTGACGCACTGCCGAAAGGCGAGGACACGGCGTATGGCGTTCGCCGGGATGACCGTGGATTGGGGCGCCGCTATCGCTTCGGCACCACCAGCGCATCGACGATCGTGACCCCCTCTCCAGCCGGATGCACCAGCACCGGATTGAGCTCGATCCCGGCGATCTGTCGCGCGTAACCCGCCGCTAACTGCGACACCTCCGCGATCAAATTCGCCAGTGCGGCCACGTCGGCCTTCGGCGCGCCGCGGAATCCATCCAGCAGCGGCGCGGCTTTCAATTCGCCGAGCATCGCCATGGCTTCGTCAGCACCGACCGGCGCGGGGCGATAGATCACGTCCCGAAACAGCTCGGTGGTGATGCCGCCGAGACCGACCATGATCATCGTGCCGAACGTCGCGTCGCACATAGTGCCGACGATGATCTCGACGCCCTTTTTCGCCATCGGGCTGACCAACACGCCCTGGATCGACGCATCGGGGCGGTGCCGGCGCGCATTGCCGAGAAGCGCGTCATAGGCCGCCAGTGCGGCATCCCCGGTTCCGATATCGAGGCGAACGCCGCCGACTTCGCTCTTGTGCGGAATATCCCTCGACTGGATTTTCAACGCGAGCGGAAACCCGGTGCGCGCGATGGCATCTTCCAGCGCCGGCCTGTCCGTCACCAGAATCTCCGGCGGCAGCGACACGCCTGACTGGCGCAGCAACGCCTTGCTGTCGTGCTCGGACAGCATAGCTGCGGCCAGGCATGCCGAAATGTCCGGCAAGGCAGGCGAGACGGCGGCAAGCGGCGTCAGCCGGAATTTTTCTCGCTGCGCCAATTGGCGCATCGCGACACCGACATGGGTCAGTCCCGAGAGAATCACGACGCCGGCTTCCGCCAGCGCGGTTCGGGCGAAGTTCGACGGCATCGTATAGGAATAGAACGCAATCAACTTGTTCTGCGCCTCGATCCGCGGCTTGCTCCGCGATCTTGAACGGCATCCGGGTCTCGCTCGACATCGAGATGATCACCAGGATGGCGTCGACCTCGTCCGACCGGTCGAGCAGATCGATGGTCTTCTGCAGGCCGCCGCTGTGAACCGCCTGGGCGGTGATATCGACGGGGTTGCGCGGCGAGCCGTAGGACGGGATCAGGCCGCGGATCGCGGCCTGCATCGATGCCGAGAGTTCGGGGACCTGCAGGCCCTGGGCCGATACCGTGTCGGCGCCCCAGATGCCGGCGCCACCCGACACCGTCACCACCGCGACACGATCGCCTTTCGGCAGTGGCGAAGTCGCAAGCAGGGCGGCGATGGTGATGGCCTCGTCGAGGTCGTTGGAGACCATGAAGCCGTATCTGGCGAACACCGCATCATAGGCCGCGCTCCAGCCGGCCATGCTGGCGGTGTGCGAGGCCGCGGCGCGCTCGCCGGCGCCGGAGCGGCCGACCTTGGTGACGATGACCGGCTTGCCGATCTCCGCCGCGCGGCGCGCCGCCGCAAGAAATTTCTCGGTGTCGCGGATGCCCTCGACGAACAGCAGAATCACGTCGGTGGCGGCGTCCTGCACCATGTAGTCGAGAAATTCGCCGACGCCGAGATCCGACTCATTGCCGGTCGAGATCACATAGCTCAGCGCAATGCCAAGCGCCCGGGCACGGTTGTAGAATGCAAAGCCGATGCCGCCGCTCTGCGCGACGATGGCGATCCGCCGCTGGGTGGCCAGCAGGCGCGGCGCATCGGGCTTGACATCCACGGTCGGGCTGAAGGTCGCGGCGACGCGCTTCGCCTCGTTGTAGTAGCCTTCCGCGTTGGGGCCGGAAATCCGCATGCCGGTGCGCCTGGCAAGGGCGGCGATGTCGTCCTGCATGGCGGTGCTGTCGCCGCCCTCCTCGGCAAAGCCGGACGAGATGATGATGGCGTTCTTGACGCCAACAGCGGCGCATTGTTCCAGCGCGCCGAGAACCGCACCGGCCGGGATGATGACGATGGCGAGATCGATCGGCTTGCTGATCGCCGCGACCGAGGGATAGCAGGGCAGGCCGTCGATATCCGGATAGTTCGGATTGACCGGAAAGATCGCACCGGGGAACTGGTTCTTGCGCAGGAACGCCAGCAGCAGGCCGGGAATTTTCATCGGATCGCGCGACGCGCCGATGATGGCGATGCTGGAGGGCGAGAAGAACGTATCGAGGGAATGCCTAGCAGCGGACGGTGCGACGGACATGACGGTCACGCCACCAGCCGGAAGGTGACGCCGCCGATCGGAAATGAAACGCCGGAGACCGCGTATCCCCTGGCCGCGGCGGCGGCGCCGATCGCGGCCGCGTCGGCAACGCGGAATGTCAACGCCGTCATGGCGTCGGTATCGCCCGCGACGAAGCGGAAGGTGCAGTTGGGCAGCGGAATTTCGGCCTCCCCGGCAACCGTCCGACGCGGAGAAACGCCGATGATGCGGCCCCAGTGTTCGGCCAGTCCGGCCGGATCGGCGCTTTGCATCTCGACGTCGACCAGCGCCTGCGTTACGTCCTTGCGGATGGCGCGTTGCCAGTCCGGCCCCGCCGGCGGATAGGGCCCGAGAATATCGTCGCTGCCCTCGGTGTGGTTGAACTCGATGAAGGCGGCGCGGCAGTCGCGCGGGTGCAACTGCACGCCGTGATACGGCGGATGATCGATGATGTTGGCTATGCGGACGCCGAGGCTTTGCGCATGGCGCCCGCGCTCGTCCGGATCGTCGCACGACAGGATCGCCATGTAACCGCCGCGCCCCCCGGTCCGGTCGAGAAAGCGGCCGGCCGCGGTGCCCGGCTGAGTCGGCGCCACCACTTCCAACAGAATGGTGTCGACCGGCAGCAGCGCATTTTCGAGGCCGTATTTGGCGACGTTACCGTCCCGGTAGCAGACATCGAGCCCCATGATCGTGGCGATGTCGCCGATGACAGGCTCGAGGTGCGGCGCCACCAGACAGATCTGGCGAAGCCTGACGGGATGTGCCACCTCAATGACCCTGGAAGATGGGCTTGCGTTTTTCGACGAAAGCCTGGGCGGCCTCCTTGTGATCGGCGGTGTCGCTGCAGCGCGAATGGTGCATCGCTTCGGCATCGAAACAGGCCTCCAGCGAGAGGTGCTCGGCGTTGTTGATGTTCTTCTTGATATAGCCGAGCGTCACCGACGGCCCTTGTGCCAGCGACATGGCAAGTTCATGCGCCGCCGCACCCACCTCGGCGTCTGGCACCACGCGCGTCACCATGCCGAGCGCCAAGGCCTCCTGCGCGGTCAAGACCGGGGAGGTGAGGTACAATTCCCGCGCCTTGGCGCTACCGAGCAGTTGGGTGAGAAAATATGTGCCGCCGAAATCGCCGGACAAGCCGACCTTGGCGAAGGCGGTGGTGATCTTTGCGGATTCGCTGGCGACACGCAGATCGCAGGCCAGTGCGATCGACAGGCCGGCACCGGCAGCGGCGCCGTCGACCTGCGCCACCACCGGCTTCGGCAGTTCATGGAGGATGCGGGAAACTTCCATCCGGCTGCGCAGGGTGGCCATCTTGCCCTCGAAGGGCGGCGCTACCCTGCCCTCCGCCATCGCTTTCACATCGCCACCGACGCAGAAGGTCCCGCCGGCACCCTTGAGCAGCACGGCGCGAACCTCGTGGTCCTCGGCGGCCCGCCGTGCCGCATCGATCAGGCCGGTGGTCATTTCGACGTTGAGCGCATTGCGCCGGTCCGGCCGGTTCATCGTGATGGTGAGCAGGCCGCCGTCGAGGTGCTGGAGGACGATGTCGCTCATATCAGTATTTTCCTTTTTTTATGATTGTTTCCGGCACGACGCGCCGGATCGGCATCATGCACCACATCTACTTTTTCACCAGCGGACAGCGTGACGCGTCGAGCGACTGGAATGCCTCGTTGCCCGGAACGGTGGCGAGCGGCTTGCAGTCGTCCCAGCGGCCCTTCGATTCCGAGGGCCTGTTGACCTCGAACAGATACATGTCGTGGATCATACGGCCATCCTCGCGAATTTTGCCGTTCTTGGCGAACATGTCGTTGATCGGCGTGCCCTTCATGTTCTTGACGACGGCAGCGGAGTCCGTCGTACCAGCCGCCTCACCGCCTTGAGATGATGCGTCACCGACGAATAGATGCCGGCCTGCGCCGAGGTCGGCACCCGTTTGGACCCGCACCATGAACCGCTTGGAGAAGCCTCCCTGTGAACGTGTCGTGTTGCAACGTTCGTTATTGTTGCGGCAATCATGCCGGAACGTGCCGGGAGCGGCAAGCCGAAGCGGCGCGCGCGGATTTCCGCAAAAACGGAATGCACCGACGCGGTATCGGGCCTTGAGCCGGAACAATGCTCGTGCGTATTTTGGCGTCATGACCCACCTGCTCGGTCCCGCCGGACTTGTTTGCTGCGGACTCGTCGCCGCCATTGATCCGGCCGCCGCTGCCGGCTGCAATTTCGAACTTCAAGGCGAGGGCCGGGTCAGCGCCGTCATCGACAATCGGAGCTTTCGACTTGAGGATGGCCGCGAGGTCCGGCTTGCCGGCCTTGCGCCGGTCCCAGCCGGCACCACTGCGTTGGCCGCGCTGATTGCCGATCGCGACGTGAAACTCCGCGGCCAAGACGATGCGCCGGATCGCTGGGGCAGGCAGCCAGCGTTCGTCTTTGCCGACGGATCAGATCGCTCAATCCAGGCGGAATTGCTGGCACAAGGTCAGGCGCTGGCCTCAGCCGAGGTGGCCGATCAAGGCTGTGCCGCGGAACTCGCGTCCGCCGAGGCAAGCGCACGGCAGGCGAAGCTCGGAACCTGGGCCGATTCGGACGCCATAAAAAACGCGGAAAGAACGGGCGATATTCTGGCCAGGATTGGGCAGTTTACGGTGGTCGAGGGAAAGGTTTTGTCGGTCAGACAGGCTGGGGCGACATATTATGCCAATTTTGGCCGGCGCTGGACTCAGGACTTTGCCGTGACTATTTCAAGGCGCATGATGGCGTCGCTCGAGGCTGCCGGAATCAGCCTTAAGTCTCTCGAAAATCGACGTATTCGCATTCGCGGCTTTGTCGAGCAGCGGGGCGGCCCGCGAATCGAGCTGGTTCGGGTGGGACAGATCGAAGTGATCGGCGGGCATTAGGTGTGCTCGCCACAGGGTCCGCGCCGCGGGCTGAGGCGGATGACGACTGTGACAAGGTGGACGCAGCACAGCAAAACCAGATTGGGCGGCCGGATTCTGGCCGCGCCTGCGATGCTGTGCGTCGCGCTTGCGGTTGCCGGCTGTGGCGACATGGGCCGCTTTCAGACATCCTCCAGCGTGCCGTCTGTCGTCGCCAAGCCTCCCCGGGTTGCGACGACAACGCCGCAATCACCGGCGGCCGAACGCGAACACGAGCGCATTCTGTCTTCCTATGGCGGCGCGTATGACGATCCAAAGCTGGAAGCGCTGATCGGCAAGACGGTGGACCGGCTGGTGGCCGTGTCCGAACGGCCTGACCTGACCTACAAGGTCACCATCCTGAACTCCGGGGCGGTCAACGCATTCGCGCTTCCCACTGGGCAGCTCTATGTGACCCGCGGTCTGATCGCGCTGGCAAGCGATACGTCTGAGCTCTCCTCGGTGCTGTCGCATGAAATGGCGCATGTGCTGGCCAAGCACGCCTCGATTCGCGAGGACCAGGCACGACAGGCGGCGATCGTCACCCGCGTGATGGACATGGGCAACGATCCCGACATGACCGCGCTGGCGCTGGCGAAATCCAAGCTGACGATGGCTAGCTTTTCCCGTGCCCAGGAATTCGAAGCCGACGGCATCGGCGTCGGCATTTCCGCGCGCGCGCATTTCGACCCGTATGGCGCCTCGCGCTTCCTGGCCGCGATGGAGCGAAATGCCGCGCTGAAGGCGGGACGGACCCCGCTCGACCCGCGCCTGCAGGACTTTCTGTCGTCGCATCCGGCGACCCCGGAGCGCGTGCAGAACGCGCAGGCCAATGCCCGACAGTATTCGTCGCCAGAGGGCGGCGAGCGCGACCGCGAGACCTATCTCGCCACCATCGACAACATCGTCTACGGCGAGGATCCCAGCGAGGGCTTCGTCCGTGGCCGCCGCTTCCTGCATCCCAAACTCGGCTTCACCTTCACCGCCCCGGAAGCCTTCACCCTGGACAATACCGCGCAAGCGGTAATCGGCGTGCGCGAAGGCGGCAACCAGGCGATGCGATTTGACGTGGTGCGGGTATCCGCAGAGCAGACGCTGAGCGATTATCTCAATTCCGGCTGGATGGAGAACATCGACAAGGCGTCGACCGAGGAACTGACCATCAACGGATTTCCCGCCGCCGCCGCCGTTGCTCACGGCGACCAATGGCAGTTTCGGGTTTACGCGTTGCGCTTCGGCAGTGACGTCTATCGCTTCATTTTTGCGTCAAAGCAGAAGACCACCGAGAGCGAACGCAACGCCCGCGAAACAATCGCTTCGTTCCGCCGCCTGACACTGGAAGAAATCCAGGCCGCCCGGCCGCTGCGCATCAAGGTCATCACCGTGCAGCCCGGCGACACCGTGGAATCGCTGTCGCACCGCATGGCCGGCATCGACCACCCGGCAGAGCGTTTCAGGGTACTCAACGGGCTTGATCCACACGGTCAAGTCAAGGCGCGTGATCGCGTCAAGATCGTGGTGGATTAGAGCCTTCAAGCGAAGTGGATACGGTTCGCTTGATGAAAACGCGTCAAGAGAGGAATCCGGAATTCGGTTCTGGTTCAATACCGAAGAGACGCTATAGCCACGAAACACTGACCGAAAAACAAAAAGCCCGGCCTTGCGGCCGGGCTTTTCAATCTCTGAGGCCTTAGGGCGGCTTGACTTATGCAGCCTCGTCCGCGACGGCGGGATCGTCACCATCGGCATCGACATCGCCGTCAGCATCGGTCTCGGCTTCCGTCTCGGCCTTTGCGCCGCGGCGCGGGCTCTTGGCGAGCTGGCCTTCGATCTCCTTGACCGCCTCGGTCTCGGTGACGTGCTGGACCACGGCGATCTCACGCGACAGGCGGTCGAGGGCCGCTTCATACAGCTGGCGTTCGCTGTAGGACTGCTCTGGCTGCGAATCAGAGCGGAACAGATCGCGCACCACTTCGGCGATCGCGACGATATCTCCCGAATTGATCTTGGCTTCATATTCCTGCGCGCGGCGCGACCACATGGTCCGCTTGATGCGCGCACGGCCTTTAAGGGTTTCCAGCGCCTTCTTCACCAGGGCCGGCTCCGACAGCTTGCGCATGCCGACATTGGCGACCTTGGCGGTGGGCACGCGCAACGTCATCTTGTCTTTCATGAAATTGATCACGAACAGCTCAAGCTTTGCGCCGGCGATCTCCTGCTCCTCGATGGCCAGAATCTGGCCGACACCGTGGGCCGGATAGACCACAAATTCGTTGGTCTTGAAGCCTTGGCGCTGGGTCAGAGCTTTCTTCGGCTCTTCGACGCGGGGGGCGGCGGCAACGGGCTTGGTGACCGGCTTGACCGCGACAGCAGGCTTGGCTGCAACCGGCGCGGTCACAGGCTTCGGAGCAGCTTTAGGAGCAATTTTGGAAGCGGCGACCTTCGAAGCAGTGGCCTTCGCAACAGTCGCTTTCACGGCAGTTTTTGCAGTCTTATTGGGCATTGCACTTCTTTTGTTTTTTGAGGACTTGGCAGCCGAAGCCTTGTTGATAGTGGTCTTGGCGGCTTTCCGAGGGTCTTTTACAGAAGTCCGGACACGGCCTTTGGTTGCACTGCGGCTGACCGCAGACGCTTTCTTAGACCCCTTGGAAATACTCTTTTTACGCGTTTTCTGTGACACAGCCTGTGCGCGGCGACCGCCACGCCCCTGTTCGAGGATGTACGGGGAAACCCGGGAGGGCCACAAAGCAGGCACAACAGGGTCCAGCTTCTTCAATTGTGCCTATAATAGCACATTTCCCGCAAAAATCAATGATTTATGCCCCGTCACAGCGCCTTCACAGGCGTCTGGCCGATCACAAGCTTGGGTTAGGGTTAAATAACAAGCCGACCAGAATACCGCTGGCTCCTCCGCTGGCTCTTACGAAGAACTTCAGTCGCCGGTGCCGGGTTCGGGAGAAAAATATTTCTCGAATTTGCCTTCCACCCCCTCGAACTCCTTGGCATCCGCCGGAGCCTCCTTCTTCTGGGTGATGTTGGGCCAGCTCTTGGCGTATTCGGTGTTCACTTCGAGCCATTTCTCAAGGCCCGGCTCGGTATCCGGCTTGATGGCGTCGGCCGGGCATTCCGGTTCGCACACGCCGCAGTCGATGCACTCGTCCGGATGGATAACCAGCATGTTATCGCCCTCGTAGAAGCAGTCCACGGGGCAGACTTCAACGCAGTCGGTATATTTGCATTTAATGCAGGCTTCAGTGACGACGTAAGTCATCCAAGGCTCCGGACGGGGTCATTTTGATTGTGCGTAGCGCAGGAGCCCCGCTGCCGCAAGGGATGGCCGCCATTCGCAGCGCCGTGAGCCGGACGAAATGGAAACTAAATTGCCACCCCGGCCCGCCGAGCGCAGTCACTCCTGCCGGCCCTGCGAAGGCTGCTGCATGTCGAGGTAGAGGACGCGCGCCGCGGAGGCATCGCCGCGCCGTTCGGAAAATCCGACCACCTTGAGCAGGCGAACCGTGCGGTCGAGCCCGATCGTGAGCACATCGCCGGCCTTGACGGCGTGACCCGGAGCCGTCTCACGCACGCCGTTGATGCGGACGTGGCCGGCCTCGACCAGCATAGCGGCGCTGGTGCGGGCTTTGACCACCCGCGCATGCCACAGCCATTTATCGAGACGTTGGCGCTCCAAACACCCACCAATTCAATCAGCGCTGATCCTTGCGATTGGCGGTGAGCTGCTCCTTGAGCGCCGCCAGCTTGGCAAAAGGCGAATTGGGATCGACCGGACGGTCGCGCTCGCGCGATGGCGGCGCGCTGGTGGCGTATTGCCGGTGCGAGGCACCGCCATCCGGCCTTCTGTCGCGGTCGCCCTTCGGCCCGAACTTGCCCTTGTCGCGTCCCTTCTCGCGATCCTTGTCGCGAAAATCCTTCGAGCGGTCCTTGGCCCGATCCCGATCACGGAAATTTTCGCGCGGCGGTCGGCCCTTGTCGTCGCGCGCCTCGCGGGCTGGCGCGGCCTCGACCGTGGCGGCGGTGGCAGGCGCACTCGGCGCATCGCGGCGCGGCGCCTGAAAGTCGCCATGACGCTGCCGCCGACCGCGGCCGTGACGTTCGCGCTTGGCGCCATCGCCGGCACCAGCGGCGGCCTCGCCCTCGGCTGCGGGCTGCGGCGCGGCGCTCTGCCGGTCCTGGTTGCGATGACGGCCCCGATGATCGTGACGCGGACGCCGTTCTTCGGAGCGGCCGCCCGGACGCCAGACTTCGATCAGTTCAGGCGCCGCCGCTTCGGCCGCCGGGGTGGCCTCATTGGCCGCGACCGGGGTTTCAGAAGCGACAGGAACATCCGTGACCGGCTCTGCCACCTCGGTGGCATGCGCATCTGTGACCGCTGCGGTAGCATTCTGTTGCGGCACCTCGCCGGTAACCGTCTCGGCAGCCGAAGTGATGGCCGCCGATTCTGCTTCGCTCGCTGCAGGCTCGCTTGCGCCAGGCACGGGCGAGACATCGGGCAACAAGCTCGCCGACGGCACGGCACCGGCCTCGGCGTGCGGCGTTTCTACTGCCTGCGGCGACATTTCTGCTGCCTGCGGCGCGTCTTCTGCCTGCGGCGGCGCGGCGGCGGCTTCGCCGGCCGATTCGGCCATCGCAGACTGAGAAGCCTCGGATTCGACAGCAGAAGCAATCTCGGCCAACGTCACATCATCGGCAGACAGATCCTCCGCACCCGCAACCAGCTCAACAGACGTTTCGGTGCCAGCCGCTTCCACCGGTGCTTCAACGACCGGCTTGGGCGGCGCGGGCGGCAGCGGCGGTCGCTTGTCCATGCGATAGCCGAGCGCGCGCAGGATCGAAGCGAAGTCCTCGCCAGCTGAGCCGGTCAATGAAGTCATGGCCTGCGTCACGACAAAGCCGCGACCGTCGAATGCACCGGTCGGCTTGGCGCCGAGCGAACCTTCGCGCCAGGCCAGCGCTGGCCGGATCAGGTCCGCCAGCCGCTCCAGGATGTCGACGCGCACGGCGCGTTCGCCGCATTGCCGATAGCCGAGCACGCGATAGGCGTCGCGGTCGAGCTGCTTGTCCACCGGGAACGAGGTCCGGCCGCTGCCCGCCAGATGCTGCGCGCCGGACAACGCCGACAGATCGACATTGTCGTGCTTTTGCGCCCACAGCAGCGACGCTAGCGCGCGCGCCGCCGGCTTGAGCAGCGCCGGTACGTAGATGTGATAGGCGCCGAACCGTACGCCGTATTTACGCAACGTGGCGCGCGACGGTTGATCGAGATCCTTCATCTCGGCGGCGATCTTCTGCCGCTCCAGCACGCCCAGGGCTTCGATCAGCTGGAAGGCAATGCCGCGCGCGATGCCGGTGATGTCCTCGGCCTTGGTGAGGTCGAACAGCGGCCCCAGCAGCTTTTCGATGTGGGTCTTGAGCCACAGATCGAGCCGGGTCTGCACCTGTTCGCGCGCCGCGCCGGTCAACCGGTCGTCGGCGACGATACGCAGCCGCGGATGCAGGATATCGTCGGCGGCCACCAATTTCGCCACCGCGTCGCCAGTCCAGCGCACGACGCCGTCGGAGGCCAGCACGAACTGATCGTCGGCGGCCTTGGACAGTTTTTCGGCACGGGCGTCGATCTCGCCGGCCAGCGCCTTCTGCGCCGTCGCCTGCAAGGCCTTGGCATCGGAGCCGGCTTCGGCCGCATCCGGCGCAAACGTAAATCCATCGAGACGGCCAATCACGTGGCCCTCAACGATCACTTCGCCGGTCTTGCCAATCTCTGTATTCAACATCGTGTTCTCTCGCAGGCGGCGCATCAATACACTGGTACGGCGGTCAACGAAACGCTCCGTGAGCCTTTCGTGGAGCGCATCGGACAATTTATTTTCGACTTCCCGTGAAATATCCTGCCAATGTTCGGGGTCGGCGAGCCAATCCGGGCGGTTGGCCACGAAGGTCCAGGTCCGGATTTGCGCGATCCGGCCCGACAGCGTGTCGATATCGCCGTCGGTGCGGTCGGCCTGCTCGACCTGGGCGGCGAACCAGGCATCGGGAATCTTGCCCTTCTGCATCAGGAAGCCGAACAGCGTGGTCACCAGTTCGGCATGCGCGGCCGGCGCGATCTTGCGATAGTCGGGGATTTGGCAGGCATCCCATAGCCGCTCGATCGCCGCAGGGCCATGCGCCATATCGCGCACGTCGGCGTCGCGGGCGGCATGATCGAGCACCCGCAAGTCCTCGGCGATCGGCGCGCGGGTCAGCGCCTCATGGGACGGCGTTTGCGCCAGTGACACCTGCAACGCACCGAGCGATGAAAAATCCAGCTTCGAATTGCGCCATTGCAACATCTTTACACTGTCGAAGAGGTGATTTTGCAGCGCGTTGACCAGTTCAGGCTCGAACGGCGCGCAGCGCCCGGTGGTCCCAAATGTGCCATTGCGGGTGGCGCGGCCGGCTCGGCCGGCGATCTGGGCGAATTCGGCCGGATTCAGCCGCCGGAACTGATAGCCGTCATATTTGCGGTCGGAGGCGAAGGCGACATGGTCGACGTCGAGGTTCAGCCCCATGCCGACCGCGTCGGTCGCCACCAGGTAATCGACGTCGCCGGACTGGAACATCGCCACCTGGGCGTTGCGGGTGCGCGGCGACAGCGAGCCCAGCACCACGGCGGCGCCGCCGTGCTGGCGCTTGATCAGCTCCGCGATGGCGTAAACCTCGTCCGCCGAGAACGCCACGATGGCGGTACGCCGCGGCTGCCGGGTGATCTTGCGGTCGCCGGCGAACTCAAGCTGGGACAGCCGCGGGCGGGTGACGATGCTGGCGCCTGGCAGCAGCCGCTCGATGATCGGCCGCATGGTGGCGGCGCCTAGCAGCAGCGTCTCGTCGCGGCCGCGGCGATTGAGGATGCGGTCGGTGAAGACATGGCCGCGCTCGAGATCCGCCGCGATTTGGATTTCGTCGACGGCGAGAAACGAGACGTCAAGATCGCGCGGCATCGCCTCGACGGTGGAGACCCAGTAGCGCGCCTTCGGCGGCTTGATCTTCTCTTCGCCGGTAATCAGCGCCACCGCATCGACGCCGACCCGGTCGACGATCTTGTTGTAGACCTCGCGCGCCAGAAGCCGCAGCGGCAAGCCAATGACGCCGCTTGAATGCGCGACCATCCGCTCGATCGCGAGATGTGTCTTGCCGGTGTTGGTGGGCCCGAGCACCGCGGTGACGCCGGCGCCGGGAGCCCTGCCGTTTTGCGGCATGGGCGCAATTGGATATTGAGGCATTTTATCGGAAGTTTCCGCGTCGACGGTGGTCAGGATGTATCACAATGCGACGCCTAGAAGGTCGCGGGTTAAGCCTTGGAACGAGTCCGGAACGAATCGCGCCCGAATCGGTGACTCGGCGCCCCTCAGCCGTGTTCACCCCAATACCTAGAGCCAACTCCCGCCTGCGGTCACTAGATCAAGATTCACGGCGGTCGACAAGCGCGCGAAAATCGCCGGACCAGTTAAGGCGCGAGTCGAATCGAAACCAGCCAGGAGTCAAGCCGCCCGACGCGGCGATTCCGCCTTGGATTGTCAAAAGCCACCTGCTCCGGATCCCAAGTCCCGGGTCATTGCGTCTTGGCGACCCGCGGCGGCGACGCCGTGGTAACGAACTGCACCGCTTCGAGCACGCCGGTGCCGAGCGGCGTCGGGATCAACATCTTGTAGGGCACCAGCACGCGGGTGCCGGCGATCGGCGCCAGCCACACCTCCATGTTGCGCTGGGCGGCGAGATATTTGATCGCGGCGCGATCCGGGATGTAACCGGAGATCGGCACGAAATAGATCGCGCACACCACGACCGGACCCTGGTAGCCCTTCTCGGACCTGACCGTTTCCATGCGCTTGAAGTCGAGCTTGAGATCGTAGCGCATGCGGCCGTCGAAGATCGCGCTGCCGCCGCGACAGGCCTCCGCGCTGACCGGATCGTTGTTGCCGGGAACCCGCAGCAACGAACCGGTCATCGGATCCAACACGCCGCGGCGATGCGCGTCGGTGACCACGATGCGATCGGAATCCACCGGCGGTTCCGGCTCGATGGCGAATTCCTTGACGTTGCCGCCAGCCAGCACCATGCGGATGGCTTCGGATTTCTTCGCCGACGTGGTGGTCGCCGAATAGCTCGTCGGCACCAACGCGCCGTTGACGATGCGTCCCTGCGAAGCGCCGGTGCCGGAGCCGCCGGAGAACGCCTTCAATAATCCGGAGGTGCCGCCACTGGCGGCGGCGGAATATTGATCGTCCGAGATGTCGATCACCCAGGCGCCCTTGCCCACTGGAATGCCGGCCAACGTCACTTCATAACGCGCGTCGAGTTTTCCCTGGGCGGCGGCGGGACAAACCGGCGTCAGCACCGCGGCCAGCATCACGACGGCGCCAGCCAGCAGGCCGCCGTGCAGGCGCCGCGCCGGAGAGAAAATCGAGGCTGGGATCGAGCGGGACCGGGTCGGATCGGAATGGGTCACTAAGGGGCGGTCCTGCGCTGCTCCGGCTGGCGATCGAAACGGCCAGCAATAGCATTCCATCTAAGCAAAAATATCCGGCAAACAACGTCGCCGACACGCTTTACCGGCGGAATGCAATACCATCCACTTCTTGGCACGGATTACGTCCTTTATATGGAGGGAACCGCCAGCCGGAACGGCTCCCGACCGTCAAAATGCCCGTTTTTACGGCTTTTCCGCAGGCTCGGCCGCGCCGGATAACTTGACGCGACGCGGCTTGCGCCCTATACGTCCGCGGTTCCTGAAATGGACGTGATTTTGACCCCCGTGCCCGCCTGTCGGGCCAGGGGATGACAGAGGATTTTCGCCATGTCTCGGCGCTGCGAACTGACGGCCAAGGGTCCCCAGGTGGGCCACAAGGTGAGCCACTCCAATATCAAGACCAAGCGCCGGTTCCTGCCGAACCTGTGCAACGTCACCCTGATCTCCGATGCGCTCGGCCGCTCGGTGCGGCTGCGGGTCTCGACCAACGCGCTGAAGACCGTCGATCACCGCGGTGGTCTCGATGCCTTCCTGCTCAAGGCCAAGGAAAGCGAGTTGTCGCCGAAGGCGGTCGACCTCAAGCGCCAGATCGCCAAGAAGAAGCTGGCCGAAGCGCCGGTGGCGAAGGCGAGCTAAGCTCGCGACACAGCTGAACGGTCAGAATTTTGGCGGCCGGGTCGAGAGACCCGGCCGCTTTATTTTTGCCAAGGCCATTTGTCGAATACACGTCGATCCAGCAGCGGCCGTCACGCCGCCTGCTCACACCCCATCCAGCACGATCACCGTCGGCGCGCTGGGCAACGTCTCGCGCGAAATCCGCAAGGTTCGTTCGACGCGCTGGTCGATCGCAAAGTCCTGACCGATCTTGCGCAGGAACTCATCGAGCGGCGTCATGAAGCGGTGCATCGGCAGCACCACGGTGGCGCGCAGGCGTTTGGTGATGGCGGAAATGCCGTCGAGCGACATGGTGTAGGTGCCGTCGATCGGAACCATCACCACGTCGATGCGGCCGATGGCGGCAAAGTGGCTGTCGTCGAGCTTGACGTGCAGATGGCCGAGATGGCCGATGCACAGGCCGCCGACCTCGAAGATGAAAATCGAGTTGCCATCCTTGATCATGTCGCTGCCCGAACTGTCGAACAGATACCTGCGGATGTCGGTGGTGACGTTGCGGATCAGCACATCGCCGAAGCGGCGGCTGATCACCGCCGGCTTGCCGTCCTCGCTCCAGCCGTGCAGCACGTTAGGGATGCGCGGATCGGGAAACTGGGTGTAGTGCGTGCTGTGGGCGCGGTTCATGGTGACGACGTCGGGCAGCCGTCCGATCTGGTAGGCGCCGTTGTAATCGGTGGCGATGCGGATACCGCCGGGCGTATCGATGATGTAAGTCGAGTGCCCGGCATAGGTGATCGCGACTTCGTCGGTTTTCGCCGCGGCGGTACGCAGGCTGACCGGCACGGCGCGCGGCGGCCCGCTGGCCATCGCCAGGCATTCGCTGGCGCGCGAGGCATCCTGCGCCGCAGCCGGCGCGATCAGGAGGCCGAGGAAAGCGAGGACGGCGGACAGGGATCGCAGCATGACACGGCCGATGGTGATGGCGCCAGAACGACAGTGTAGCGCGCAAACCCGCAGCCGTCATGGCGCTATTGGCGGCAGTTTCGCGGTCATCCCTGGGGAAGCAGGGATCAATCGTTGAAGGTGGTCAGCGGCCCGCCAGGGTGTGGCTGATCCGGGTGACGATACCGTCCCATCGGCGCTTTTCGGCGGCCGGATAGTTGATCAGAACACAATGCGCAAAACCGCCGGAGAAATTGCAGCGGTTGTACCAGATGTTCTGGTTGCGGAAACTCGACACCACAAAGAAGTTCGGCGTCACCCGCTTGTAGACGATGCCTTGCGGCGGATTCTTCCTGGCAAGAAAACCTGCCGGGGTATCGCCCTGTTCGTTTCGGATCGACTGCACCGTCAGGTTGGCGCGGCCGTCGGACGTGAGAAAGCGGCGGCCGAGGCCGGTCTCCGCCGCGCCGGCATCCTGGCTGAAGATCGCAGCCGGGATATCGACGCGAGCGCCGGTCTCCGGCACCTGATATTGACGCCAGCCCTGTTCATCTTGCGACCGAGCCAGCGCCGTCATCGGCAACGCCGCGACGGCCAAGGCGAGGATCAAGGCGAAGATCAAGGCAAACAGCAGACCATCCAGCTTCATGACGCCCTCCCCGCGACGCTGCCGGCATCAATGCGCTGCCGGGAATGTTGGTTCCTCGCATTATTAACCGTTTGCTAACCGGGATTGCTAACGCGGCTTCCATCCGGGCCCGGTATCCAGTCCGCAACGGAGTGGAACGATGCGCGAACGGCCATTCGGGAGGCGCACCGGCGGTGGCCTTGACGAGCCGGAGGGCGATACGACCGGGATCACCGACCGCGAATCGTCGGCACGGCGAAATCCGGTCCGCTGGCTGATCGCCGGCGCTGCAATCCTGATTGCGGGCATCGTGATCGGCATCGCCATGATGGTGGGCAATTTCCGCGAACGGGCGCTCGGCAGCGCCGAGCGCGAGCTGGAAAACACCGTCCTGCTGCTGGCGCGCCACTACGACCGCCAGATCGAGGATTTCGAGGCGATCGAACGCTCCGTCAGCCAGCAGGTCGCCGCTACGGTCACTTCGCCCGACGACCTGTCGCGCCTGATGTCGGGCGAAGACACCCATGCGCTGCTGAAGGCCAAGGCCAGCGGCTCTTCCGACGTCGCCGGCGTCAACCTGTTCAATGCCGATGGCAAGCTGATTAGTTCCTCCGAATACTGGCCGGCACCGGCGATCGATATCGCCGACCGGACCTTCTTCAAGGCCTTCAAATCCGGCACGGCTACGACGCCGGTGCTGATTGAACTGGTGAACGGCCGCTTCACCGGCCAACGGACGATCGTCGTCGCCCGCGGCATCACCGGGCACAATGCTGCGTTCCTGGGAGTGGTGACGCGGGCTGTTCCACCCGATGTCTTCGAGGACTTTTTCGCGTCGGTCGCGCTCGGACAGAGTGCTGCGATCACGATGTTCCACACCGACGGAACACTGTTGGCCCGCCATCCGCACGACGAGCAGCTGATCGGCAGAAACTTCAAGACCGCCCCGATGCACAGCCAGGTGTTGTCCACCGCCGACCATGGCACCATGCGCCTGACCAGTCTGGTGGACGGCGAGGACAAGCTGCTGTCGGTCCGCACCCTGACGAGATATCCGCTGTCGATCGCCGCAAGCATGCCGGTCTCCGCCGCGCTGGCCGACTGGTTCGGGCAGACCCGGCTGCTGATCGGCGTCGCCGCGTTTTCCGCGCTGGTGATCGTCGTCATCCTGCTCGTCATCGTCCGCCAACTGACGCGGCAACATCGCCTGGCGCAGCGCCGGCTGGCGCTGGAAAAACGCCGGCTGGACACCGCCGTCAACAACATGACCCACGGCCTGCTGTTGTTCGATGCGGCGCAGCGGCTGGTAATCTGCAATCAGCGCTATCGCGACATGTTCGGGGTTTCGCCCCTCGTGGTGAAGCCGGGCATCAGCATTCAGGACCTGCTGCGACATCGCCAGGAGACCGGAACCTTCACCGGCGATATCGACGCGTATTGCGCCACCTTCCTGTCCAGGATCGCAAAGGGCCAGCTCTTCGAAACGGTGCTCGATACGACGGGCGGCCGTTCGATTCACGTCCGCTACCGACCGCTGGCGGACGGCGGATGGGTGACGACCCTCGAAGACACCACGGAGCGGCGTCGCGCCGAGGCGCGCATCGCGCACTTGGCACATTACGACGCGCTGACCGGACTGCCGAACCGGGTGCTGTTCGGCGAGCAGCTGGAGCGGGAGCTGCAAAAAATTCAACACGGCGGGCAATTCGCGGTGCTCTATATCGATATCGACGAGTTCAAAAGCGTCAACGATACGCTCGGCCATTCGATCGGCGACGAACTGCTGAAAGCCGTGGCGTCCCGTCTGCGCGGTTGCGTCAGCGACGCGGATATCGTCGCTCGGCTCGGCGGCGACGAATTCGCAGTGGTTCAAACCGCCGTGCGAGATCCGGACGACGTCAAAGCCCTGGTCACACGAATCTACCAGACGGTCCGCGAACCCTGTGAATGTCAGGGCCATCAGGTCGTCACCGATGTCAGCATCGGCATTGCGCTGGCGCCGCAGGACGGCAGCGATCTCGACCAGCTGTTGAAGAACGCGGACCTGGCGATGTACCGCGCCAAGGCCGACGGCCGCCGCACCTATCGCTTCTTCGAGCGCGACATGGATGCGCAGGTGCAGGAGCGCCGCAACCTGGAACTGGATTTGCGTCGGGCAATTCCTGCCGGCGAGTTCGAACTGTATTACCAGCCGGTGGTCAACCTTCGCAGCAACCAGGTTTCCGGCTGCGAGGCACTGCTACGCTGGAATCACCCGAAGCGCGGCATGATCCCGCCTGCGGAGTTCATTCCGGTGGCGGAGGAAAGCGGACTCATCAGCCAGCTCGGCGAATGGGTGATCACCACGGCCTGCACCGAAGCCGCGACCTGGCCGGACCACATCCGGATCGCAGTCAACATTTCGCCGGTTCAGTTCCGCGGCCATACGCTGGCGCTCAAAGTCGCAGCCGCGCTGGCGGCGTCCGGCCTTCCCGCCTCCAGGCTGGAGGTCGAGATCACCGAGACGGTGCTGATCCGCGACGATGCCGCGGCACTCGCAGCGCTACACCAGCTGCGCGCGCTCGGAGTGCGCATCGCGCTGGACGATTTTGGCACCGGATATTCCTCGCTGAGCTATCTGCAGCGCTTTCCCTTCGACAAGATCAAGATCGACCGTTGCTTCGTCAATGATATCGCCGACTCCGAAGGCTCCTCGTCGATCGTCCAGGCGGTGGTCAACATCGCCAATGCGCGCCACATGACGACGACGGCCGAGGGAGTGGAGACCAGGCAGCAGATGGAATTGCTGCGCGTCCTCGGCTGCACGGACATGCAAGGCTATCTGTTCAGCCCGCCGCGGACAGCCGAGGACATCCGTCAGCTGTATTTTTCCCGCCAGGCAAGCACCGGTGCGGTGGAGCGGCCGGCTTCGTCCCGGGGATAGCCTTCGCCCCGACGCGAGGCGGGCCATCGGGCACGACTGACGTCAGGCAATCGAGCTACTTTACCGCCGCGCGTTGACCGATGGCAGTGCCGCCGAGGAACTCATCGTGCTTCTGCTGTTGCAGCGCCACGAACTCCGGATGCGCTCGCAAGCTGTCGAGTGCTGCGGTTTCAGCCGCATCGAGGGACGGTGTCTCGAAGGCGTGAACGTTGTCGCGGAAATGCCCGGCGGTGTCGGCGCCGATGATCACGGTGTCCAGCCCCGGCCGCGATGCCAGCCATTTCATCGCCGCACTGGCCAGCAGCGCAGTGTTGGTGATCCCGGCCTCACGTCCGAGGCGAAACAGAACCCCCTTGATGTACGCCTCGCGCACCACCACGCGCATCTTGTGTTGCGCCGCCAGCGGGAACACCACGCGCTCGGGGCCCTGATCGGCGACGTTGAAGTTGATGTTCAGCGTCGCGAAGGCGCCACTCTCGATCATCGCCTTGTAAACCGCCTCGCCGGAAAACGTGTCGGCCGCGGCGAACAGGATCAGCCCCTCTTTCTGCAGCGTCTTCACATTCGCCGCAAGCTTGAGGAGAAACTCCTGGTCGGCGTCGATGGCGCCGCGCAGAATGCCGAGATTCAGCAGTTCCAGCCGTTCGCGCTGCAACACCTTGAGGATCCGCTGCACCTCGGCACGCAGCAGCGCAAGATCGGTCATCTTGCGATTGCCGGGATCGTAGCTGTACGCCATGGCTTCCGGGCGGGTCTGCACGTAGACCGGATAGGGCGGCGGCATCTCCTTGAGGTTGCGGCCGAGCGCCTCCTTTTCGGCATCCAGCGTGACGTCAAAGAAATTGACGCCGATATCGTAGGCGGCGCGCAGCACCGCCCTGCGCCCCTCGCCGCCAAACCCCGGGAACGAATGACCGGGGGTGATCGCCTTGGCGAAGTCTTCATTGAAGCCGCGCGAATTGCCGTTCGGCAGATATTCGTGACCGCCGAGCGCGACGCGCGACAGCCGCACGTCGGTACCCTCAACCTGGTAAAATTCCATTCCGTTCCTCCGGATTGTTCTTCGAACGGCCGCCGCCGGTCAGTGCCGTTTGCCGGGCCGCTTGCCAGCAGATGGCCAAGAATTCCCGGAATTGTCAAAGCTCGACCGAATGAACCGCCTCCGGACTCGATGCGACGAAGCTGTGAACCCGTTGCCGAGGAAGATCGCGATGCCATGGTCCCTGATCCGCCCGCTGGCCGCCGCCGGCATTGTCGCTCTCACGGCCT
>Ga0209758_1001214_pt1 | contig 32380 bp, 37 predicted proteins | sample AraplaMF_Col_mMF_FD_184258 | JGI IMG/M metagenome (GOLD analysis project Ga0209758, IMG submission 184258) | Arabidopsis root microbial communities from the University of North Carolina, USA - plate scrape MF_Col_mMF (SPAdes) (version 2) | ecosystem: Host-associated > Plants > Roots > Endosphere... | reverse complement strand
TCAGCCAGGGCCGGCTGGAAGCGCTGTTCAACTTCCAGACCATGATCTGCGACCTCACCGGGCTCGACGTCGCCAACGCCTCGCTGCTCGATGAAGCCACCGCCGCGGCCGAAGCCATGGCGCTCGCCGAGCGGCATTCGCAAGTGAAGGCACAGGCCTTCTTCGTCGACAAGGACGTGCATCCGCAGACGCTTGCGGTGATGCGTACCCGTGCCGAGCCGCTGGGCTGGACCCTGGTCGTCGGCGATCCCCTCACCGACCTCGACAAGGCAGATGTGCTCGGCGCGCTGCTGCAATATCCGGGCTCTTCAGGTGCGGTGCGCGACCTCAGGCCGGTGATCGCGGCGCTGAAGGTCAAGGGTGCGCTCGCGATCGTTGCCGCTGACCTCCTGGCGCTGACGCTGATCGCCTCGCCCGGCGAGCTCGGCGCCGACATCGCGATCGGATCGGCGCAGCGCTTCGGCGTGCCGATGGGTTATGGCGGACCGCACGCCGCCTACATGGCGGTGCGCGATGCGCTGAAGCGTTCGCTGCCCGGCCGTATCGTCGGCCTCTCCGTGGATAGCCGCGGCGCCCCCGCCTATCGCCTGGCGCTGCAAACCCGTGAGCAGCACATCCGGCGCGAGAAGGCGACCTCCAACATCTGCACCGCGCAGGTGCTGCTTGCCGTCATTGCCGCGATGTATGCGGTCTATCACGGCCCCGAGGGTCTCGCACAGATCGCACGCAACGTGCATCGCCGCACCGCGGTGCTCGCGAGCGGCTTGCGCAAGCTCGGCTTTGCGCCTGAGAGTGAAGCCTTTTTCGACACGATCAGCGTCGATGCCGGCGACAAGCGCGCCGAGATCATCGCGCGCGCCGCCGCCGAAAAGATCAATCTCGGCATCGGCGACACGAACTTGCGCATCGCGCTGGACGAGACCACGACGCCTGAGACTGTCGAAGCGGTCTGGCGCGCCTTCGGCGGCCAACTGTCGTATGCCGAGATCGACGCCACGACGCGCGAGGCCCTGCCGGAGCCGCTGAAGCGCACCACGGCGTTCCTCACCCATCCCGTGTTCCACGCGCATCGCTCGGAGACCGAGATGCTGCGCTACATGCGCAAGCTCTCGGATCGCGACCTCGCGCTCGACCGCGCCATGATCCCGCTGGGATCCTGCACCATGAAGCTGAACGCGACCACGGAGATGATGCCGCTGACCTGGCCGGAGTTCGGCAACCTGCATCCGTTCGTGCCGCGCGAGCAGGCCGCCGGCTATCACGCGCTGTTCGCGGGGCTCGAAAAGTGGCTGTGCGACATCACCGGCTATGACGCGATCTCGCTGCAGCCGAATTCCGGCGCGCAAGGCGAGTACGCCGGCCTGCTCGCGATCCGCGGCTATCACGCTTCTCGTGGCGAGGCGCACCGGAAAATCTGCCTGATCCCCTCCTCCGCCCACGGCACCAATCCGGCCTCGGCGGCGATGGTCGGCATGGAGGTGGTGGTGGTCGCCTGCGAGAAGAACGGCGACGTCGATGTCGACGATCTCCGCGCCAAGGCGGAGAAACATTCGAGCGATCTCGCCGCCGTGATGATCACCTATCCCTCGACGCACGGCGTGTTCGAGGAGCATATAAGCGAGATCTGCGACATCGTGCATCGCCATGGCGGCCAGGTGTATCTGGACGGCGCCAACCTCAACGCGCAGGTCGGCCTGAGCAGGCCCGGCGATTACGGCGCCGACGTCAGCCATCTCAACCTGCACAAGACCTTCTGCATCCCGCATGGCGGCGGCGGCCCCGGCATGGGCCCGATCGGCGTCAAGGCGCACCTCGCACCGTTCCTGCCAAGTCATCCTGAAAATCGTCATCCCGCGACGCAGGCGGATGCGCCGGTCGGCCCGGTCTCGGCCGCACCGTTCGGCTCGGCCTCGATCCTCACCATCTCCTACATCTACATCCTGATGATGGGCGGCGAGGGCCTGAAGCGCGCCACCGAGATCGCGATCCTCAATGCCAACTACGTCGCAGCAAGGTTGGAGCCGCACTTCCCGGTGCTCTACAAGAACGCCAGGGGGCGCGTCGCGCATGAGTGCATCGTCGATCCCCGCCCGCTGAAGACGACCTCGGGCGTCACCGTCGATGACATCGCCAAGCGCCTGATCGACTACGGCTTCCACGCCCCGACCATGAGCTTCCCGGTGCCGGGCACGCTGATGATCGAGCCGACCGAGTCGGAATCCAAGGCGGAGCTGGATCGTTTTTGCGACGCCATGATCGCGATCCGGAAAGAGATCGCCGAGGTCGAGGCCGGCCGCTTCAAGATCGACGCTTCGCCCCTGCGCCACGCCCCGCACACGGTGCATGACATCGCGGACGACGATTGGAAGCGCGCCTACACCCGCGCCGAGGGCTGCTTCCCGGCGGGCACCTCGCGCACCGACAAATATTGGTGTCCCGTGGGCCGGGTCGACAACGTCTACGGCGACCGCAATCTGGTGTGCTCCTGCCCGCCGGTGAGCGAGTACGCGCAAGCTGCGGAGTAGCTTGTAGGGTAGGGGTTAGCTGGCGGCTGCGCGAAGCGTAGTCGCCGGCGTAACCCACCACTTCTGCTTCCGCGGTGACGAACAGTGCTGGGTTACGCCGAGCAGATCCGCTTCGCGCATCTGCTCAGCTAACCCACCCTACAATCCCGCCTAAGGCGCCACCAACGATCGGCTCTCGCGATCCCACCGCCACAGCCGTTCATTGGTCAGAAGCGTGCCGCCCCACCAGCGCCTGATCGGGTTGTGACGGCGAAAATCCTCCCGGCCCTCCAGAACGGCCTTGCCAAACTCCGTCAGCGACAGCCGGCTCCGACGATAGGCGGCGTTGCGACCTCGCGCATCATGCCGGGCGAGCGTCGCGAGCTTCGGATCGAGACCCGCGACCGCCGGCATTGGGCCAGATGCCAGCCCTTCGAGCACAGGGCCGAGCTCCCATTGGTCGTACACGCGCTTGTCAAGCAGCCCGCCCGGCTGAAACAGTTCCTTGGTGCGGTTGTGCCCCTTCGCGATCAAGTCGAGAAGGCGCATTTCTGTTGCACCCAGCCCGGTGCTCGGAGACGGCAGTTCTGCCAGCAAGTCTTCCATCGCCGGCTTCAGGAATGGGTACGTGGGGAAATCCCCGCTGAGCAGAGCGACACAGAGCTCCGGCGTTGGCGCCCGGTATGCCTCCCAGGCAGCACGAGCGGCCTCGAAGTCGTCCTCCGTGACGTCGAATTCTCGCACGGCATGATCGCGAAGCGTGGGGCCGTCCGCTCCGAGCAGATCGAAATCGACTATTCGCAGCTTTGTGCGCTCGGCCGCGTATGGCTCGGAACGGAGATAGTCAAGGATCCAGATCAGCTGCAATTGGTTGCTGGGACTGGGATCAAACCACAGTTCGATCGCTTCGACACCGTAGGCTTCGCAAAACCAGACCAGTCCAAGCTCCTTGTGCGCGAGACCGCTTTGGGGCGACCGCGCAACGACATCGGACCAGCGCACCTCCCGCTCGCCCATGAAAGAGGCTCTGAAAGAGCCTCCGGTGAGATACTGTTCAAGATGGTGCGACGTAGGCAGCGGTCCGGAGACGAATCGATAGATCAGCGGGACGACCATGTCGGCGCGATCTGCGTAGGTGAGACCGACGCCGGACGAACTGGTCAAAATCACGCGCTTCATCGCGGACACGCCCATTCCAACCCAAAAAGAAGCGGACACTGACGACGTCGGCAACTCAACGTCCTCAGCGCCCGCTCCTCGCGAAAACTCTTTCGCTTTAAGGCTTACTCGTCCGCCGGCTCCTCGCCGTCGGCGTCGCGCTCCGGCGTGCCGGCCAGGATCTGCTCGGCAATCAGGCCGGAGTTCTGGCGGATCGCGGTTTCGATCTTGGCGGTGATGTCGGGGTTGGCTTTCAGGAACGCCTTCGAGTTCTCGCGGCCCTGGCCGAGGCGCTGGCTGTCATAGGAGAACCAGGCGCCGGACTTCTCGACGATGCCGGCCTTGACCCCGAGATCGAGGATCTCGCCCATCTTGGAGACGCCCTCGCCGTACATGATGTCGAACTCGACCTGCTTGAAGGGCGGCGCCAGCTTGTTCTTCACCACCTTCACACGGGTCGTATTGCCGACCACTTCGTCGCGCTCCTTGATCGCGCCGATGCGGCGGATGTCGAGGCGGACCGAGGCGTAGAACTTCAGCGCGTTGCCGCCGGTCGTGGTTTCGGGAGAGCCGTACATCACACCGATCTTCATGCGGATCTGGTTGATGAAGATCACCATGGTGTTGGACTTGTTGATCGAGGCCGTGAGCTTGCGCAGCGCCTGGCTCATCAGACGAGCCTGCAGGCCCGGCAGCGCATCGCCCATCTCGCCTTCGAGCTCGGCCTTCGGCACCAGCGCCGCGACCGAATCGACCACCAGCACGTCCACCGCACCCGAGCGCACCAGCGTGTCGCAAATTTCCAACGCCTGCTCGCCGGTGTCGGGCTGGGAGATCAAGAGCTCGTCGATGTTGACGCCGAGCTTGCGGGCATAGACCGGGTCGAGCGCGTGCTCGGCGTCGATGAAGGCGCAGATGCCGCCCTTCTTCTGGGCCTCCGCCACCGTGTGCAGCGCCAATGTCGTCTTGCCCGAGGATTCCGGCCCGTAGATCTCGACGATGCGGCCCTTGGGCAGGCCACCGATGCCGAGCGCGATATCGAGCCCGAGCGAGCCTGACGATACCGCCTCGATGTCCATCGAGCGGTCGTTCTTGCCGAGCTTCATCACCGAGCCCTTGCCGAACTGGCGCTCGATCTGGGAGAGCGCGGCAGCCAGAGCTTTACTCTTGTCCATGGAAGATCCTTCGACGATACGCAGGGCAGTGGTGGACATTGGGTCGTGCTCCTTATGGCGAGGATTCGCGTGTGGGACAAACGATTGGCGCGGCGGGTCGTCGATATCTACAATGTACCCCATTTGTTCTAGGTTCGCAATATGTTCTTTTGGGATTTTGGGTACTGTCCGTATTTACCCCTCGGTGTCCTAAGCTGGTGGGGGACTAATTACGACCGAAGGGCGCTGGTATGCCTTACGTCCGTTTCCCTCAGTTCCCATGTCAGCAACTCCTCTAGAGAGGAGTGCCTGATGCTACGTCTTCGTCTCCGGTAAAACCCCGCATCTGGGATAATCACGGCTCCCCCGGAATGGACCAGCGCGGGACCGAAGTGGAGCTGAAGCAAAAATTTTTTGCGCGTCCGAATTCCCCTCTGCGGGTACGAAAAGCCCCAGCTCGCAGGGTTGGGGGCGATGAGCTGGGGCCATTCGACTTGGGGTCTTGCCCTTGGGGAAGGGCATCGGGAAAACGTGGTAACCCAGCAGTCGTTCCCGTCAGTGTCCTAATCTGTTAGCGGTTCTCTATGCCGTGTCGGTGGCGCTTGCAGCCCTTCTCACGCTGCACGGGTACGTCGCTCCGACCAAGAATCAGCCCGCTTCAACCGGCCGAGGCCGGGTGCTTCGCATCCCGAGGATCAGCAGCATCAGAGGCGCCAGGGGACCGACCACGACCGCAATCCAGAACCACGCCCTCGATGACCTGCTGCGCTCACGCGCCATCGCGCCTGCGAGCGGAATCGATCCAATCGAGATGATGACGAAAAGCCAGAAACCCATGGCCATCTCCGGGGCGATGCGGCACGATAGCACGAAAGCAACCGGCGGCCCTGCCCTCCGCAAGATGTGACGCGGTGTCGGCTTTGCGAAGCCGATGCGCATCAACGACGGCGGAGCCGCGCTGCCGTCATGTTTTCGCAATGCTTCGGCACAGAACTTTTCTGCGGCTGCCTGCTTTCCCTTGGGATGGCCCGCCGCAACGGGGGATCCGATCATGACGGACAACACGCACCAGGATGCCGGCAGGCGCAAATCCCTGCGCGAGGCGGCGCTCGAGGAGATGGCGAAGTTCGAGCGCAAGGAGAACGAGTTCCGCAAGAAGGATCGCGCCGAGCGCGCCGCCGATCTCCGTCTACCGCTGGACGCGATCAAGGTGCACTGACAAGACGCCGGCCGGAACAGGCTGCTGCCTCCTGTGCATGGGGTCGTGTTGACGCGCTTTGGCGCCTCCTGCCCGCGGCTGCCGCTACATCAGCGCCAGCAACACGATGCCGATCACCAGCACCACGAAGCCAGCCGCCGTCGCGGCGGCGAATGACCGCTCTACCTTGTCCATGATGCCACCCCGCTCTCGGCGCGCCACGTATCCCCCATGGCTCGCCGTGTGCGCAAAGTGTCGCGAACGGATGTGTCTGAAATTGTGCGGCTGGATGTCTGAATTGGGACGTGAGCGCGGATCTGAACGCCTCCGCAAGCCCCGCACAAGCTTGCGTGCTCTCGCGGGGTGTTTTCTGTTCGTGGCTACCGGACGACGGAGCTGCCGAACCACGGGATTCAACCACCGACCAGATCCGCACCCACCTTGTCAGGCTGTCGTAAGCTGAACGGGCTACGGTCATGCGGCTATGGTGTTGCAGCCCAGCACCTCAGCCTCCAATAACCTTCTGCCCCGCCCGGCTCTCTCCCGAGTGGGGCTTTTTTCTTGCGCGTGCTCTCTCACTGCGTGAGGAGGGAACTCCGTGGTTCTCCGGACAAGAACAGAGTTCCTGACCTATTTCGCCGGCGACAACCTTACGGGTTCCATTGCGGAAAACGGGCGCACCATCGGTTCCATCTTTCGGAATCCGAGTTCGCTTGTTTCGAACTGCGCGCACTTGCCGAATTCCGGTGAACTATCCTTGACTTAACCGCATTTTTTGCTTGTCGATGGAATATTTCGGCGGCCAACATGTTACTCGCCATGGCAAGTGAATCGTGGAGGTGGCCATGAATCACAGGGGCGTTGAGTTCACGGTCGCAAAGACGGCGATCCCGGGGGTCTGGCAATGGCAGTTCCGGATCGGCGACGAGATCAAGACCGGCAAGACCGAGACGAAGATCGACCTTTTGGCGATTCGTCGCGTGCAGCTGCGTATCGATCGGGAGTTGAAGGCGATCGGTCGCAAGACCGCCTGAAGCGCCGGGTTGAAAGGCCGGACCGGGGCTAGTCGGCGCTCGGTAGCCGCCGCATGGTGAATTCGATGTCACCGCCGGGCAGTTCGCGCCAGGTCTCGACTTCGCTCATGTAGCCGGCCTTGGGATAGCGCGCGAAGAAGGCCTGCGCCCTTGCCCGTGCCTCCGCGCGTGGCAGGGTGAAGCTTTCGCGCAGATAACCGTCAGCGGGGTTGGCCGCCCCGACGGCTTGCTTGCGCCGACGCGCCATCCGCTCGGCGAGGTCCCGGGGGCGATCCGCCATGTTTCCTCACTCCTCAACGCAACACTTGAGGAGAATGTAGGATCCAGTCCCGGCAAAGGGGAGTCCTGCCGAAGGCGTCACCCCCTCCGCGAAGAGCGTCAGTTCGCGGCTGTGCTGGCCTTGGGCTTCTTGGGCGCGCTGCTTGCGGCCGCCTTCGGCGCGGGCTGCTTCGGCGAATCGGCGCGCATGCCGCCCCAGGGATCATTGGCGGTCTTGGCGTCCGGAATCTTCTTCAGCGTTTCCTTGTAGGCCTTCTCGCGCGCGGCATCGGCGGCCTTCTCGTCTTCGGTCTTGGCCGGCCCATCCGCCATGAGATTGATATGGGGCGACTCCTGCGCGATAGCCGGTCCGGCCAGCACCGCCAACACCGCCACCATACGGAAAAGCTTCATCACTCACTCCTTGATCATCGATAAACGGGCCGGATCCGGCCGGTGTCCTTCTTCACGTCTCCGAGCGCCGCTGCAATCCGCTAGAGCCGATCCGATCTGCACGATTTCGGCCCATGGAGCCAATCGTCCCAGATCGGTCCGCACTTGGTGCAGCCATTCAGTGCCAGACCGAGCACGGCCAGGCAAAATATCAGGACACATCGACGCAACATCGTCCACCCGCTCCCCAAGCGTGGCATCATATCGGGCCAAGTCAGGCATTTTCAAGCCGCAGCCCCCGTGACTTTGCCGCGCCCAAGCAGGGCAGAATGAGCGAAACACCCTGCAACACAGGAGGAAACGACAGCAATGCCATCGCAGCCAGACATCGAGTTCGGCATCACTGAGGCCAGACGGGTCCTCGGCGAGGTCTTTGCGCCCTGGATCCAGGATCTCAACCTCTCCATCGAGCGCATCGAATACACCCCGCCTCCCGAGGCACAGGACTGGCAGCCGGGCGCGCTGCTCCGCATGCCGTTCTCGGAGCGGCTGTGCCGCAACGGCGGCGTGGTTTGCGGCCAGGCGCTGATGGCGCTGGCCGACACCGCGATGGTGATCGCGAACCTCGCCGCCAATCGCGGCTATCGTCCGATGACGACGGTGGACCAGACCACGCATTTCATGCGCGCGGTCTCCTCGTCGGACGTGCTGGCGGATGCGCGCGTGGTGCGGCTCGGGCGCACCATGAGCTTCGGCCGCGTCACCCTGCTCTCCGCCGCCGACAACAAGCAGGTGGCGATGGTCTCGAGTGCGTTCGCGATGTTGCCGGGCTGAGCAGCATCCCATAGAGAGCCGCATGAGCGCAAAGCGCTCCGCGGCTCTCGACGACAGCGAAGCGAGACCTAGACTAGAAGCGAAAGCGAGTGCCTCGGCGGAATCTCCAAGGGCGCGTAACGCCATGAAGGAAAGGCTTGCAGGGTAAACTCCGCGGAAGTGACTTGCCGCTTCAACGTCGTGAACAAAGTCTGAAGCGCCGTGCAAGTAGCGCCAGTATTGAGTTTAGTTCTATGTAATTTCCATGCGCTAATTCTCACTCTCCATTATGGATTAACGGCCATGATCGAGAAGCGTTCAACGCAACGACACCGGGTCTTCAAGGGTGGCACGATCTCCTTTGAAAATAGAGGGATTGCGTGCACGGTGCGAAACATATCGGAAGGCGGCGCGGCGATCGACCTCGACGCTCCCCTCGCACTACCGCAATCGTTCACCCTGTCGATCGCGCATGACAATTTCGTGCGGGATTGTCGCGCCATCTGGCGCAGCGAGCGGCGCATCGGCCTCGCCTTCGTGCAATGAGGCGAGCCCATGTGAACGACTGTTCGCATCGCGTCCACAGCACTGTGATGATTGCGTCGCGGACTCGGTCGGAGTGCGCGCCACCCATGGTGCTTCCTTGGGCGCTGGAATGCGCATTCCCCGATGACCAGAATCCTCGTGAGCGCAATCCCCTCATCTGGGGGTAGAAGCCAGTTCGCAACCCCGTCATTGCAAATGCGGCAGGTCGGCCGCCTCAGCAAATGTTGATCGGGCGGGACTTTATCCTGCCGAATTCGAGCCTATGTGGTGGCCCGCGGGGGACCTTCACGAATGTTGCGAATTGTTGCTTCAATGGCGATGCTCGCCGGCACGCTCGCGCTCGGCGGGTGCGGGTTCGCCGACAGCCGCGCGCCGGTGCCCGACTTCATGCGCCTCAAGGAAGCCGAGCAGCCGCCTCCCGAACCGCCGCCGGACGTCAAGCGCGTGGTCCGCGAGCAGATCGACGTGGTCTTCCTCAACACCTCCTATCCGCGCGAGGTGCAAGTCGCGCTGCCCCATCACGAGGTCCGCGGACAGGGCTGGACCGCCTGCGTCCGCGCCCAGCTCACCTCGGCCACCGGCTCGGCGCTGGGCACCCAGACCTACATCGTGACGATATCAGGCGGAAAGGTCGTCGATCGACGGCGCGCGGAAGCCGACGATATCTGCGGCTCGGAAGCCTACGAGCCGATCTAGCGATGCGGCCATCAAGTTCCGGGAAAAACCTGTAAGTCCGCCGGAACGATCGTCGCCTCCCATTCTTGTTACCGCCGAGGGCAGTTTCCGAGGAGGACAGGATGAGGACGTTCACGATTGCAGTGCTGGCCGGTGTGGGGGCTCTCGCTGCGACGAGCGGCGCGAAGGCCGCTGATCTCTACACGACCAACGAATATACCAGCCCCGATCTCATTCAGCAGGTCCGGCTCGTCTGCGATGACGCCGGCAATTGCTATCGCACCCACCGAGGCGCGCGCGTGATCGTACGCGACTCCTATGCTAGGATGCCGCGCGAACGTTATTACGAGCGCCGTACCTATCGCGATTGGGACGACGGTCCGCGCGCCGGTGTCGGCATTCGCGCGCCGGGCGTGAGTGTGGGCGTCGGCGTCGACGACGACCGCTGGTAAATGAACCTCACAGTGTGACCGACGGGACCGGACGAGAAAGCTCGTCCGGTCCCGTTTGCCTGGCCCGATTGATCAAACAGCGACCAACTGCTGCTGGAACTGCTCATATGCCGCGATCGCATCCGCGGCGTACATCAGCGACGGGCCACCGCCCATGTAGACGGCCACGCCGAGCGCTTCCTCGACCTCTTCGCGCGTCGCCGCCAGCTTGACGAGCGCTTCGGTGTGAAATCCGATACAGCCGTCGCAATGCGCGGCGACCCCAAGCGCGAGCGCAATCAGCTCCTTGGTTTTCTTGTCGAGCGCGCCGTCGCGCGTGGCCGCCTGGGCGAGCGCAGAAAATCCCTTCATCGTGTCAGGAATATCGTTGCGCAGCTTCTTCAGGTTGGCAGAAATATTCCTGGTCATGTCGACGTAGTTCTTGTCCATCGGACCCTCGCTAGCTGGATTTGGCTGTGGTCGAAGTCGCCTCGGGCGGTGCGCGCAAGGCGATATAGATCGCGGGAATCACCAGCACCGTCAGTAGCGTCGACGACGCAAGCCCGAACAGAAGCGAGATCGCCAATCCCTGAAAGATCGGATCGAGCAGGATGGTCGCGGCGCCGATCATGGCCGCAAGCGCGGTGAGAAGGATCGGCTTGAAGCGAACTGCGCCAGCCCGCAACACCACCTCGCGAAGCGACTTGCCGTCTCCGCCACTGTGCCGGATGAAGTCGACCAGCAGGATCGAGTTGCGCACGATGATTCCGGCGAGCGCGATGAAGCCGATCATCGAGGTCGCGGTGAACGGCGCGCCCAACAGCCAGTGCCCGATCAGAATGCCGATCAGCGTGAGTGGAATTGGCGTTAGGATGACGAGCGGCAGACGGAAGCTCCTGAACTGGGCGACCACCAGCACGTAGATGCCGAGGATTGCGGCACCGAAAGCTGCGCCCATGTCACGGAAGGTCACCCAGGTAATTTCCCATTCGCCGTCCCACAGCAGCGTGGGACGCGACTCGTCCGACGGTTGGCCGTGCAGGTTGATCGCAGGCTTCGGCAGCCTGCCCCAGTCATGGGCGTCCACCCGATCGGCGACCGCGAGCATGCCGTAGAGCGGAGCCTCGAAGCGCCCGGCGAGCTCGGCCATCACCATATCGGCAAAGCGGCCGTCACGGCGGAAGATCGTCGGCGAGCCCTCTTCCATTGCCGCCTTCACGACCTGTCCGAGTTCGACCACCGTCTTGCTGCCGGGCAAGGTATTGGCCGGCACGGGCGTAGAGGCCAGCGCCTCGTCCCAAACCAAATCGCGCTTTCCGAGATGCACTGCGATCTCGATCGGATTGCGATCCTCGCCACGATGCGAATAGCCGATCGAGATGCCGCCGAACAGCGCCTGGATGGTGTCGTAGACGTCGCGTTGCTCGACGCCGAAAAATTCAAGCCGGTCCTGATCGATCGAGAGCCGCAGCCGGGGCCGCTTCTCGCCGATGGAATCGTCGACGTCGACGATGAAAGGCACCTCCGCGAAGATCTTCTTGAGTTCGGCCGTGACAGCGCGGCGCGTGGCCGCATCGGGACCGTAGATTTCGGCAAGCAGCGTCGAGAGCACCGGCGGCCCGGGCGGCACTTCGACCACCTTGATGCTGGTGCCGTTAGGCGGATCGAGCGCCTTCAGCTTCTCGCGCAGCTCGAGCGCGATCTCATGGCTGGCGCGCTTACGCTCGCCGCGGGAAGCCAGATTGACCTGCACCTCGCCGAGTTCGGGCCGCTCACGCAAGTAATAGTGCCGCACCAGGCCGTTGAAATTGAAGGGCGCCGGTGTGCCGGCATAGGATTGCAGCGAGGTGACCTCCGGCAGTTGTCGCGCGAGCTCGGCCGCGCCGAACAGCACGCGCTCGGTCGCTTCCAGGCTCGCTCCTTCCGGCAGATCGACGACCACCGCGATCTCGGACTTATTGTCGAACGGCAAAAGCTTGACCGTCACCGACTTGGTCGCAAACAGCGTCATCGACAGCAGCGTCGCGATGCCGACACCGAGCAGGAATATCCAGGCCGAACGCTTGCTTCGCACGATCGGCGCGGCGAAGCGCCGGTAGATCCGGCCGAGCCGGCCCTCATCGTGCGCTGCATGGGCCGCCGCATTGTCGCCTTTGGGCGCGAGCTTGAGCATCAGCCACGGAGCCACCACCATCGCGACAAAGAACGAGAACAGCATGGCTGCCGACGCATTGGCCGGAATCGGCGCCATATAGGGACCCATCAGGCCCGACACGAACAGCATCGGCAATAGCGCGGCGACCACCGTCAACGTTGCGACGATGGTCGGGTTGCCGACTTCCGCAACCGCCTCGATGGTCGCCTGCAGGCGCGGCCGACCATCGCGCATGGCCCAGTGCCGCGCGATGTTCTCGACCACCACGATGGCATCGTCGACGAGAATGCCGATCGAGAAGATCAGCGCGAACAGGCTGACGCGGTTGATGGTGTAACCCATCAGGTTGGCGGCGAACATCGTCAGCAGGATCGTCGTGGGGATCACGACGAAAGTCACCAGTGCCTCGCGCCAGCCGATTGCGATCGCGATCAGGACGACGATCGAGATCGTCGCGAGGGCGAGGTGAAACAACAGCTCGTTGGCCTTCTCGTTGGCCGTCTCACCATAATCGCGCGTCACCGTCACCTGGACGTCGTTCGGGATCAGGCGGGACTTCAGTCCTTCGAGACGTTTGGCAATGTTTTCCGATACGACAACCGCATTGGCACCGGCGCGTTTGGCCAGGGCCAAGCTGACTGCTGGCGTTCGTGCCCACTGTCCTCCGGCGTCGTGCGTATCCGTCCAGACCCGATGCTCGATGGTGCTCGGCCCGACGACGACGGAGGCGACGTCCTTGACGTAGACCGGGCGGCCGTCGCGGGTCGTGATGAGCAGCAATCCGATGTCCGGGATGCCCGACAGCGTTTGGCCGGCCGCGACGTTCCGCACGAGACCGGCATCGCGCACCTGCCCCGCCAGGAACGAGCGGTTGGCATCCTTCACCTTGGCCACGAGTTGCTGCAGCGTGATTCCGAACAGCGACAGCTTCTCCGGATCTGGCTCGACCCGGATCTGCTGCGCCGCGCCGCCGGAAATGTAGGTCAGGCCGATATCGTCGACCTTCATCAGCTCGGCGCGCAGCTTGTCGGCGAGCTCGTAGAGATCCTTGTCGGTCCAGCGGCTGGCCGCTTCGGGCTTGGGCGAGAGCGTCAGCACCGTCACCGCGACGTCATTGATGCCTCGGCCGACGATCAGCGGCTCGGGGATGCCGACGGGAATGCGATCGAGGTTGGCGCGGATCTTCTCGTGCACCCGAAGGATAGCGTCCTCGAACTTGGTGCCGACCAGGAAGCGCGCGGTGACCATCACGCGATCGTCCTCGGTCTGGCTGTAGACGTGCTCGACGCCATCGATGCCCTTGACGATCGATTCCAGCGGCTTCGTCACCAGCTCGACCGCGTCCGGTCCGCGCAAACCGTCGGCCGTGATGCGGATATCCACCATGGGAACGCTGATCTGGGGCTCCTCTTCGCGCGGGATCACCACGACGGCGATCAGCCCGACGACGAGCGCCGCAAGCAGGAAGAGCGGCGTCAGCGGAGATGCGATGGTCGACCTCGTCAACCGACCCGACAGTCCGAGATTCACGGCCGCACCAATTGGTCGCCGGCTGAAATGCCGGACAGGATTTCGAGTCCGTCAGAAACCACTGGCGTCGGCAAATCGCGACCGCGCTGCACCGGGACGTCGATCGTGACGTCGCCCTTGCGCAGTTGGACGTAATCGATGCCGAACCGGGTCGTCACGTAGCCCGACGGCACAATGAAGGCCGACCGCGTGCCACCGGAGATCCAGACCCGCAAGCGGTCACCGACGTAGTACTCGCCGAGCCCGTCGACGGTCGCGTCCGCGATGACGCGGCCCTCCTCGATCTGCGGATAGACGAGGTCGATGACGCCCGATTTGGCGCCTTCGCCGACGAACTCCGCGCCGTCAATTCGAATCTTGTCGCCCGCCTTGAGGAAGCGCGCATGCCGCTCCGGCACGCGGAGCCGCAGTTTGAAATTCTGCTGGGCGACGGTGACGATGGGATCGCCCGCGAGCACGACGGAGCCAACGGTGATGAGCCTCTTCAGCACGCGACCATCGGCCGGCGCGAGCACTTGCCCCTGATTGAGCTGCTCGTTGATGACAGCACGTTCTGCCGTTTTGGCACGCAAGCCGTTTTCCGCGACGTTCAGCGCCGTGCGCTGCTCGTCGAGCTTGATCCGTGGCAGGATACCGCGCTCGACCAGACCTTCGGTCCTGTTAAAGTCGAGCTGCGCCTGGTTCGCCTGTGCCTGCAGCGCTTCGATCTGCGCATCGAGCGATTTCATCTGCAGCACGAGCTTTTCGTCACCGATGGTCGCGATCGACTGGCCGGCGGCGACGCGATCCCCTTCCCTGACCTTGAGCTGAGCCACGGTGCCGCCGATGCGCCCGCGCGCCGGCACGACGCTTATGCTTTCGACGGTGGCGAATACCGCCTTTTCGTCTGCGATCGATTGCGGCGCGACGACGAGCGTTTCGGCCGCCGTCGCCGGTGTTCCAGACAGGCCGATGGTCGCGAAGGCGGCCAGCAAGCCCAAATATCCTGCCATACATCGCATGGGACAATTCCGTTTCGTCATCAATGCATCACCACGCTGCTGCGCGGGTCATTTCATCTGCATCGGAGTGAGGCGCGTTGATCCTGCTCAAGGCGACCTTCCCGAGCTCGCTTATGCTTCATTTGGTCCTGGCTGACTTCGGCGCGCAGAACGCCTGATAGAGCGTCTTCAGCACTTCGCGCGCCGGCTCGCTGGCGATCGAATAAAAGATGGTCTGCGCCTCGCGTCGGGCGGACACCAGGCCATCCTTGCGAAGGAGCGCAAGATGTTGCGACACGGTGGAGTCGCGCAGATCGAGGAACTCGGCGAGTTCGCCAACCGATCGCTCGCCATCGATCAACTGGCAGATGATCAGCAGGCGGTGCCGGTTGGCGAGCGCCTTCAGCAGCTCGCTCGCCTGGTCCGCCGCCCGCTCCATGATGTCAGCATTCATATTCATACTTGCGTATATATGAAATTACGAATATATAGTCAAGCACGGCACGACGGCCGGAACTGAACCGGCGGAGCAGATTGGTCCAACGGAGGTACCCATGGCGGAAGTCGTTGTAATCGGAGCCGGCCTGAGCGGAACGCTGATGGCCTATGAATTGCTGCCCCAGTTGAGAAAGGACGATCGCCTCAGCGTCATCTCGCAAGGCGCCGTTTATCATTTCGTGCCCTCGAATCCCTGGGTTGCGATCGGCTGGCGCAAGCGTGAGGAGATCGAGATCGATCTCGCTGACATCATGAAGCGCAAAGGCGTGCGGCTGCTGACGCAGGGCGCAAAGCGCGTGCACCCGACCGAGAACCGCGTCGAACTCGGCGACGGCACGTCGATCGGGTATGATTACCTGGTCGTCGCGACCGGCCCCGAGCTGGCGTTCGACGAGGTTCCGGGTCTCGGACCGCAGGGCCATACCCAGTCGATCTGCCACGTCGATCATGCCGCGCATGCCCGTGAAGCCTTCGAGAAGCTCGCGGCCAATCCCGGTCCGGTCGTGATCGGAGCCGTTCAGGGCGCCTCCTGCTTCGGCCCGGCCTACGAATTCCTCTTCATCCTGGAAACCGAGCTGCGCCGGCGGAAGCTGCGCGACCGGGTCCCCATGACGTTCGTCACCTCGGAGCCGTATATCGGCCATCTCGGTCTCGACGGTGTCGGCGACACCAAGGGCCTTCTCGAAAGCGAGATGCGCGAGAAGCACATCAAGTGGATCACCAATGCCCGCGTCGACAAAGTCGCCCCAGGCATGATGTCGGTGGAGGAGCTTGCCGACAACGGCACGTCTCACAAGGCCCACGAGCTGCCCTTCGCCTATTCGATGATGTTGCCGGCCTTTCGCGGCGTCGAAGCGGTGCGCGGCATCGAGAAACTGACGAATCCGCGCGGCTTCGTCATCGTCGACAAGCATCAGCAGAACCCCACCTTCCCCAACGTCTTTGCGGTCGGTGTCTGCGTCGCGATCGCGCCGGTGGGCGCGACGCCGGTGCCGGTCGGTGTCCCCAAGACCGGCTTCATGATCGAGTCCATGGTGACGGCGACCGCGATCAACATCGGCGCGCTGCTCCGCGGCAAGGCTCCGACGGCGCAGCCGACCTGGAACGCGATCTGCCTCGCCGACTTCGGCGACTCCGGCGTCGCCTTCCTCGCGCAGCCGCAGATCCCGCCGCGCAACGTCAACTGGTCATCCAAGGGCGAGTGGGTGCACTTCGCCAAGGTCGCCTTCGAGAAGTACTTCCTGCGCAAGATGCGGCGCGGCGAGAGCGAGCCGTTCTACGAGCGCTTCGTTCTCGACAAGCTGAACATCGCCAAGATCAAGGAGGTCCGAACCGGCACATGAGCACCACACGCCAGATCGTCTGTGGCAGTTGCGGGCGCGTCAATCGCCTGCCCGTCGACCGCGCGGCGGAAGGCGCGCGCTGCGGCGCCTGCCACCAGCCGATGTTCACCGGTCATCCGATCGAGGTGGACGAAGAGGCCTTCAGCCGCCATGTCGCCAACAACGACATTCCCGTGCTGGTGGACGTCTGGGCACCGTGGTGCGGTCCGTGCCGCGCCATGGCGCCGATGTTCGAGCGCGCCGCACAACAGCTGGAGCCGAAGGTCCGGCTGCTGAAACTCAATTCGGACAACGCGCCTTCGATGTCGTCGCGCTTCAATATCAGCGGCATCCCGACGCTGCTGCTGATGCGCGGCGGGCGCGAGATTGCCCGCCAGGCAGGTGCGATGGACGCACGCAGCATCGTGGCCTGGACCGAAGCCAGCCTGACCCGTTCGGAACGTGATCATCCTTAAGAGGAGCATACCATGAATGTCGATAAAGCCGTTCTCGCCTTCGCAGGATTCGTCGTCCTGCTCGGACTTGCACTGGGGACATACGTCAATGCGTACTGGTACCTGCTGACGGCCTTTGCCGGGCTGAACATGTTGCAGGCCTCGTTTACCGGCTTCTGCCCCGCGGCGATCGTGTTCAAGAAGCTGGGCCTGACGAGCGGCTGCGCGTTCTCGTGAACGCGACTGCGTAGATCGTGATGCGGGGGAATTTGCCATGACCGACGACACCTTCATCGAAGGGCCTCTCTACGAGAAGCGCAAGAAGGTCTATCCGCAGTCGGTGCACGGGCAGTTTCGCCGCATCAAATGGGCGGTCCTGTGCGTCACGCTGGGCATCTATTATCTGCTGCCCTTCGTGCGCTGGAATCGCGGCCCCGGCCTGCCCGATCAGGCCGTGCTCGTCGACCTGCCCCATCGCCGTTTCTACTTCTTCTTCATCGAGCTGTGGCCGCAGGAGGTCTATTACTTCACCGGTCTCCTGATCATCGCCGCCCTGACGCTGTTTCTGATGAACGCGGTGGCGGGCCGGCTGTGGTGCGGCTATTTGTGCCCGCAAACGGTGTGGACCGACTTGTTCTACGCCGTCGAGCGCTGGGTCGAAGGCGACCGGCGCGAGCGCATGCAGGCAGACAAGCGTTACTGGAGCTTCGGTCACATCCGGAAAGTCGCAACCAAGCACTTTCTCTGGATCATGATCGCGTGGTGGACCGGCGGCGCCTGGGTGCTCTATTTCGACGACGCGCCGACCCTGGTGAAGCAATTGGCGACTTTCCAGGCCCCGTTCATCGCCTATCTCTGGATCGGCATCCTCACCGCCACGACCTACCTTTTCGCCGGGCACGCCCGCGAGCAGACCTGCATCTACATGTGCCCCTGGCCGCGCATCCAGGCCGCACTGACCGACGAGTGGGCGCTCAACGTCACCTATCGCCGCGACCGCGGCGAGCCGCGCATGTCGGTGAAGAAGGCGGACGCCGCCCGCGCCCATGGCGATGTCGCCGGTGACTGCGTCGACTGCCATCAGTGCATCAATGTCTGCCCGACCGGCGTCGACATCCGTCATGGAATCCAGCTCGGCTGCATCCAGTGCGGCCTGTGCATCGACGCTTGCGACAACGTGATGCGCGAGATCGGCCGGCCCACCGGCCTGATCGGCTATGACACCGACATCAACATGCAGCGTCGTCGCGAAGGCAAGGCGCCGATCTACCGCGCGATCCGTCCGCGCACCCTGATCTATGCAGCCGCCATCGCGATCGTCGGCAGCATCATGCTTTATGCCCTTGCGACACGCAGCACGATGAGCATCAATGTCCTGCACGAGCGCAATCCGCTGTTTGTACAGCTCGCCGATGGCGGGGTGCGCAACGACTACACCGTTCGCCTCCTCAACAAGGGCATGGCGCGATCATTCGCGATCGAGGTCTCGCGCCTGCCGGGCGCGACTGCGCGCATCGCCGGCATCGAGCGCCAGCCTGACGGCAGGCTGATCGTCGAGGTCGGGCAGGACCAGACCCGCGAGATCAGGATGTCGGTGCTGGTTGCTCCCGCGCAATTGCCGAAGTCTGCCGTAAATGTCGAGATCGGGTCGACCGATATTGCAAGCGGACAGACGGCGACCGCGCGCGACCATTTTGTGCCGGCCGACCGATGATGAACTCGGCGAAAGGGCGATGCATCAAATAGGAGCCCACAAGGTCTGGAAATCCATGGCGGCCGGCCTGTGCGGCAATGCCGCTCACAGCACTGTCATGTTCGTGAAGCGCTGGATGGGCTGGCTTCCGACTTTTCACCCCTACCGGGATCTTCAGCATGGCCTGAGCGACTGGCTCGGCGGCACTGTCCATCCGACCCTGCCCTGGGCCATGTCCTTCGTGAATGGCACTTTCGTGCTCGGTATCCTTTTCCGGTCCACCTACCACCTGCTGCCCGGCCATAACGCGATCGTGAAGGGATTCGTCTTCGGCATCATGGGCTGGATCGCGATGGGACTACTCTACTTTCCGATCCTGGGGAGAGGATTGTTCGCATTGCGCCTGGAGCTTGGCGCACTTCCTGCAGCCTTCTCGCTCGCAATGGTGCTCGCCTACAGCGTGTTCATGGGCATCGCCTTTTCCGCGCTGCACTCCGAGCCGGGCCGCCTGTGGTCAACGAGCGGTTAACACTACCGCTCGAATTGAACGCGCATGCCAACGGTATTTTCCAATCTTTGCGCTAAGCATGATCCCCGTAGCGTCGGCTCCGCCGGCGTGAACGGGGACGACGGGACGTGGTCGACATCGCTCACCAGGCTGCGACTGGTTCGGCATCGGCAAAGGATGCAACGCCCGCGCTCGTCCCGCTGATGGCGATCGAGCCCGGCCGGTGGCGCGCGCTGGCGCAGCGGGCAGTCGAGCCGAACGGCTATTATTTGCCTGCCTGGGAGCTCGCCGTCAGCGCAACCGCGCGCGGCCGCATGGGTGCCTCGGCCCTGTCCGTCTGCGGCGGCTCGTCGACGCGGCTGATCGGGCTGCTGCCGGTGGTCTCGCTCTGGCAGGCCTGGAAGATTCCCCTGCCCGCGCTGGTGAGCGCGCATCCCTATGGCACGCTGTGTAGCCCGCTGATCGATCGCGATGCCTCCGCCGAGGCCGCGACACGCCTGTTGCAGCGGGCGCGCAAGGCCGGCGCACATGCGCTGATCCTGCGCGACGTCGCGCTCGATGGCGCCGCGATGGCATCATTCAAGGACGCGCTCGGCCGTGACGGCCTGAGGCCACGCGTGCTCAGCTCCTATGTCCGTGCCAGCCTCGATGCGTCACAGGATGGCGACAGGCTGCTGCAGGAGGCTCTCGGCGCCAAGAAGCTCAAGGAGTTGCGCCGGCAGCGCCACCGCCTGGAGGAGCACGGCGCGATCAGCTTCGACGTCGCGCGCAAGGTGGATGAGATCAAGCCCGCGCTCGAAACCTTCCTGCAACTCGAAGCCAGCGGCTGGAAGGCCGAGCGGGGCACCGCGCTGATTCAGGACCCGGGTGATGCGGCCTTCATCCGCCGTGCCGTCCCTGCCCTCGCCGAGACCGCGCAATGCGAGATCGTGACGCTTCGCGCCGGCGCAACGCCGGTTGCCGCCGGCATCGTGCTGCGCCACCAGGATCGCGCCTTCTTCTTCAAGCTTGGCATCGACGAACGCTTTGCCAAATATTCGCCGGGCGTGCAGCTCACGCTAGATCTGACGCGCCATCTCTGCGCCGATCCGCTCATTGCGAGCGCGGATTCCACTGCAAGCGCGGACCATCCCATGATCAACCCGATCTGGCGCGGCCGCTTTGCGATCGGCGACGTGCTGATCCCGCTGCGGCGGCATGATCCGATGGTGGCGCTGATTCACGCATCGCTGGTGGCGCGCGGCCTCGCACGCGAGACGGCGCGCCGCGCAATCCACCTGCTCCGCAAATAGCTCGCGTTACTCCGCCGCCTGCGCGTTGATCTCCGCGGACACCTGGCGGATGGCGCGGGCGAGCAGGTTCGGATCCTGGGCGCCTGAGACGGCGTATTTTTGCGCAAACACGTAGGTCGGCACGCCCGAGATTCCTTTCTCGGCGGCCTCCTGCGCGTCGGCCGAGACGCGCGCGACGTCCTCGTCGGTGGCGAGGCGCCTGCGCACATCATCGCCATCGAGGCCGACATCGGCCGCCGCCTGAACCAGCACGTTGACGTCAGTGAGATCGCCACCGTCGCGGAAATACAGCTCCATCAGCCGCTGCTTCATCTCGGGCGCCTTGCCGATCGCCTCGGCCCACAGGATCAGGCGGTGGCAGTCGGTCGTGTTGGGCTGACGCGCGACCAGCTCGGGCTTGTAGACGAGCCCCTCTTCGCCGGCGGCAGCAACCACGCGGCCGGCGATGCCCTTGTAGGCCTCGACAGAGCCGAACTTGGTGGTGAGATAATCCTCACGGCTGATGCCCTCGCGCGGCACCCAGGGATTGAGGAAGAACGGACGGAAATTCAGCTTCACCGGCACGTCGGGCACGAGCGCCAGCGCGCTCTCGATCCGGTGCTTGCCGATATAGCACCACGGGCACACCACGTCGGAGACGACATCGATCTGGAGCGGTTTCAGGGTGCTCATGAGCGCCTCCTTCGGGCCAACAAGAGTTTGTCCCAAGATAAGCCGAACCCGCACCGAGGCAAGGGCACTGGATGAGGCCGCTAGGACAGGGCGGCGGCCATCTGCCTGAGCCGCTCCGCAGTGCGCTCGTCCGCCGGGAAGAACGTCTCCAGCGCCAGCTCCGAAAGCGTAATGTCGACCGGCGTGCCGAACACCATGGTGGTGGAGAAGAAACTCAGTATCTCGCCGTCCTGCCGCAGCTTGAAGGGAATCGCAACGTTGTCGCCCGACAACGGTCCCGAGCGCGCCGGAATCGGGTAGCTCTTGAGATCGTGATAGAGCTTGATCAACTCAGGGTCGGCCGTCGCCTCGCATTGCCGGTGCAACCGCTCGAGCAGATGCGCACACCACTCCGCGAGATTGACGGTCCGCGGCGCCAGTCCTTCGGGATGAAAGGCGAGCCGCAGCACGTTGAAGGGCTGGCCGAGCAGCCGCTCCGGAACGCCGGCGAGCAGCGGCGCCACCATACGGTTGGCGGAGACCAGGTTCCAGTGCCGGTCATAGGCCAGCGCGGGATTGGGCTCGTGCGCTTTGAGGACGAGATCGATCGCCTGACGGGCTGACTTCAAGGCGGGATCCTCCAGCGGGCGCTGCGGAAAGGCCGGCGCATAGCCGGCGGCGACCAGCAGCACGTTGCGTTCGCGCAAGGGAACGTCGAGGCGCTCGGCGAGCCGCAGCACCATCTCGCGCGAGGGCGCGGCACGACCGGTTTCGACGAAACTCAAATGGCGCGCGGAAATCTCCGCCTCGCCCGCGAGATCGAGCTGGCTCATGCGGCGGCGCTGCCGCCATTCGCGCAAATGGTCGCCGATATGGATCGGCTGGCTGCGTTCGGCCTGTGCCGTGGATGCATGTGCGTTCATGCCAGAAACCTACCACGCGCATTTCAGCCCATCCATTACCCCCGAGGTAATCGAATTCGGTACTGCTCGCGCGCATCTTCGGTCACGACAGGAGATGACCATGATCGCGTTGCTGCTCTATCGGACCGTCGCCGACCACATCCTCCCCTGGGTCATGGCGTTCGCGACCCGGATGCTGGCAAGAGGGCTCAACATGCCCGAGCCGCTGGTGCACTCGGCTGGCGACTATGTCGTCGCGCAGGTCACCGCCTTCGAGCACAGCGTCGGCAGGAGCCTGTGCCCGTTCCGCCTCACCCGTCTGCTTCGCGCCTGGTGGCGCGGATGCCTTTGAGTTCCCTCAAGCCTAACCAACCATGGAGACCTCTGATGATCGACGCATCCACCTTCCTGCGCCGCGCCCTGCTCGCCGACGCCGTCTTCAGCGGGCTCGCCGCACTCGGTTTCACCTTCGGCGCCGGTGCGTTCGCGACATTGTTCAACCTGCCTGAAGCGCTGTTGCGCGAAACCGGCCTGTTCCTGATCGCCTACGTCGCGTTGGTCGGCTGGCTCGCCTCGCGCACGACGGTGCCGAAACCGCTTGTGCTGCTGGTCGTGATCGGAAACGCGGCCTGGACGGTCGGCAGCATCGCGCTGCTGCTCTCGGGCGCTGTGTCACCGAACATCGCCGGCGAGCTCATGGTCGTGGCGCAAGGGGTCGCGACCGGCGTATTTGCCGAGCTGCAATATGTGGGCCTGCGGAAGAGCGGGCGTGTAGTGACTGCGTGAAGATCTCGTGTCCCGGACGCGCTGCAACGCTCTCGCGTTGCGGCGCTGAGCCGGGACCCACGCCGTACGGAGAACTACACCTTCGCTCGGCCGACCTTGCCGGCAAAATGCTTGCCGTTCAGCTTCTTCTTTTTCACCGCGGTGGTTTTCGCACCCGCGTTCTGCGCCTTCTGCGCCTTGCGCTCCGCGCGCGCCTTCACCTTGGCGCGTTCGGCACGCGCCTCGGCGCGCTGCTTCTTGCGCTTGTTTTCGCAGGAGGGACACTTGCAGCCGATCGGTTTCAGATAGGCTTTGAAATAGTCGGTGCCGTAATCGTAGTTGATCTCCTCGCCCGGCTCGATGTTCTTGATGGCGCGGATGAACACCTTGCGCTCGCGCGGACGAACGTCGGATTCGGCGTTGGGCCGGCAGGAATGGTTGATGTAGCGGGCGAGATTCTTGCGCACCGAGCCGTCGATGGTCCAGCGGCCGTTGAGCTCGAACAGATATTTGTTCTCGATCTCGTCCTGCTCAGGAATGCGGCAGTCCAGGATCGGCCCGAAATAACGGATGATCCGGGTGCCCTTCTTGATCGGCATGGTGGCGAAGAGGCCAAGTCCGGTCTTGGAACGACCGACGCGATAGGCTTTGCGAGGAGCGATGGCTGGCATGATCGAAAGAGATGAGGAACGCAAACTGGGCCGGATGCCCAAGCGAAGCCGCTCTTCTAGAACGATTCCGCGCCGCTGTCAGGTCTATCCGGACTGGGTCTGAGCCTTGCCCACAGTGAACTTGCCCACAGTGAAGATGTCGATTGACGGAGTTCCGCAAGCTGCAGGCGTCGTCGTGGTGTGTGTCATGTCGGCCTGCCGGGCACTACCTCGGGAGTTTCCCCGCCACCGCCGACTTCAGGATCGCTTCCAGCAGCTGTTCGGCCGTCGTGCCCTCGGGCAGCCGCTGCAATATATCCTCGAGCCTTCCGTCGAGTAGCAGCATGGTGAAACCGTGCACCATCGACCAGGCCCGCGCGATCGCAGCCCCCTGCTCGATGGTCAATTCATGGCCGCTGATCGGCTCCTGCCGCATCGCGCCGATCGCATTGGCAAGTCCGGCGAAAGACGATTCCGCGGCCTCGTGCAGCGATGGCCTGGAATAGTCGAGCCGCTCGGTCCGGAACATCAATCCGTACATGCCGGGATGCGCCTGCGCATAGGCGACATAGGCTTTCGGTCGCGCCAGCGCCCGTTCCAGCGGCGAGGTGATCGTCTCGCAGGCCGCAGCCATCGCCGCATTGAACTGGCGGAAGCCGATCGCCGCGAGCTCGCTGACGAGCCCGGTGAGATCGCCGAAATGATGGGTCGGCGCGGCATGCGAGACGCCGGCCTCGCGCGCCACCGCGCGCAGCGTCAGGCCGGCGAGCCCGTCACGCTCCAACACCCGTTCGGCCGCCTGGAGCAGCGCCTCGCGCAAGGCGCCATGGTGATAAGGCGTCTCGGTCTTTGCGCTCGCCGGGCGGCGCGCCGGACGCGATGCCGGCGAAGTCTTTTTCGGGGGACGCGGGCTCCGCGCGGTTTCGCTCTTGGTGTCGGCGGTGGTGTTTCTCTTGGCCATTTGCAAGCTATATGACGCAATATTGACAGTGTAAAGATTTCGCTTGACGAATGCGACTTTCGGCTCTATGCGATCTTTACGATGTAAAGATAGGGAGGATACGCCGTGCTTCAGGATGCGACCGCCGAGCGCCGCAACAACATCGCGCCGATCCCGTTCGAGGCGGACGCGCCCTTTCTCAACATCGTCGGCGAATTGCCGCGCGAGCTGAACGGCACGCTCTACCGTAACGGACCCAACCCGCAGTTCTCTTCGCCGGGTGCTCACTGGTTTGTCGGCGACGGCATGTTGCATGCCTTTCATCTCGAGGAGGGACGCGCAAGCTATCGCAACCGCTGGGTCCGCACGCCGAAATGGCTCGCCGAGCACGATGCCGGCCGCGCGCTGTTCAGCGGCTTCGGCCGCAAGCTGCCGGATGCGCCGCCAGGTCTCACCGATGGCGGCGTCGCCAACACCAACATCGTCTTCCATGCCGGCAGGCTGCTTGCGCTCGAAGAGGGACATCTGCCGACGGAGATCGAGCCGGGCACGCTGGCAACGCGCGGCTATTGCAATTATGAGGGCCGCATCGCCGGCCCTTTCACCGCACATCCAAAGATCGATCCCGTGACGGGCGAACTGGTGTTCTTCGGCTACAATGCGGCGGGGCCGCTGACGTCCGCCCTCTCCTACGGATCGGTCGATGCCACCGGCAAGGTCACGCGCTTCGAGCGTTTCGAGACGCCCTATGCCAGCATGGTGCACGACTTCATCGTCACCGAGAATCACGTGCTGTTTCCGATCCTGCCCCTCACCGGCAGCATGGAGCGCGCGATGAGCGGCAAGCCGCCCTATGCCTGGGAGCCAGAGAAGGGCGCCTATGTCGGCGTGATGAAGCGCAACGGCACGGCAAAGGACATCGTCTGGTTCCGCGGCGAATCCTGCTACGTCTTCCACATCATGAATGCGTGGGAGGATAGAGGGCGCATCGTCGCCGACGTCATGCAGTTCGAGGAGGCCCCGCTGTTTCCGCATCCCGACGGACGGCCGACGGACCCAGAGAAATCGCGCGCCCGTCACTGCCGCTGGGCCTTCGACCTCTCGGGCAATACCGATCACTTCCAGCAGACCTATCTCGACGATCTGACCGGCGAATTCCCACGCATCGACGATCGCCGCGCCGGCCTGAAAAGCCGTCACGGATGGTATGCCTGCGCCAATCCGAAGGCGCCGATGTTCGGCGCGCTGTCAGGCATCGTCCATGTCGACGGCACGGGAAAGCGGCTCGGCCAGTATCTGCTGCCCTCAGGCGATACCATCTCAGAGCCGGTGTTCGTCGAGCGATCAAAGGATGCGGCGGAAGGCGACGGCTGGCTGCTGGCGGTGGTCTGGCGCGCGCGGGAGAACCGCAGCGACCTCGCCGTGTTCAATGCCACCGACATCGAGGCCGGCCCAGCCGCGCTGGTGCAGCTCGGCCATCGCGTGCCCGACGGCTTTCACGGCAATTGGGTCGGCGCGCCGTAGCTCCCCCTCGTCATTCCGGGGCGACGCGAAGCGTCGAACCCGGAATCCATTTCGCCCCGGAAATTGCCGCCCGATGGATTCTCAGGTGCGCAATTGCGCACCGTAGCTCGGCGCCTCGCGTGCCCCGGAATGACGGCAAGAGGAGGCCCGCATGCACGTTCCCACAATCACGGCGAACTATCTCGCCGTCCTCGCGCTGATCTACGCTGCGCTCGCGCTGCAAGTCGTCCGGCTGCGGCGGAGCGGCGGCGCGCCGTTCGACGATGGCGGCAACGAAGGCCTGCGCAGCGCGATCCGTGCCCATGGCAATTTCATGGAATACGTCCCCATCATCGTCCTGATGGTCGCCCTGCTCGAAATGTCCGGCGCATCGGCCTTGCGCGTTCACCTGATGATGGGGACGCTCGTGCTGTCCCGGCTGTTGCATCCGCTCGGCATGTACGCAGCGCCGGGCTCGCTCAAATTCACGATCTGCCGCGCCGGCAGCATCTTCCTGACCATCGGCCTGTTGATCTACTGCGCGCTGACCATCCTGTCGCGCCTGCCCTGGGCCGCGCTCGCCGACGAGATTTCGGATCAAGTCATTGCAGGAATTGATCTTTTGAAGATGATCGCTCTTATTTTGACAGTGTAAAGATTTAGCTTGACCCGCTCCTCGTCCTGAACTATCAATCTTTCCATTGTAAAGATTGGTTCGACCGAGGCGATCATGACGATCTTCCTGATCCTTGCCCCCTACGGCGTCTACACCCTCCTCATGTTCCTGACGTCGGCCACGATCAGCGTGTTCGCCGCCTCCGCAATCTGCCTCGCCACCATCGCAATCGACATTGCGCGCGGCCGCTCGGTGAAAATCCTGGCCGCAGGCTCGGCGGTCCTGTTCGCCGGGATCGGCCTCTACCTCGCACTTGTCGATCCCGGACTCAGCGCGCTCGGCGTCAAGCTCTCGGTCGACATCGGCATCTTCATCATCTCGCTCGGCTCGATGCTCGCGCGCCGGCCCTTCACACTGCAATACGCGATCGAGACCGTTCCGGCCGAGACCGCGGCGATGCCGGGCTTCCTCGCCGCCAACTACATCATCACCGCCGCATGGACCGGGGCCGCGCTGCTGATGATGGCCGCCAACATCGTGCTGCTCTACTTCCCAGGCCTGCCGGTCTGGCTGGGCCTCGCCGTCGCTTTTGCCGCGCGCAACAGCGCAATCTATTTCACGAAGTGGTATCCTGAATATCGCCAGATCAAGTATGGTGCGCCTCATGGCGCGCTGCCCGAAGCCCAGTGAGACAGGACCGACAAATGAAGGACGTATTCGCCCGCCTCGCCTCTGACTTCCTGTCGGCCATCGTCTTCCTGGTGATCTACCTGCTCACCGACAACGTCATCCTCGCAACATCGGTGGCGATATCAGGCGCGATCGCGCAAGTGATCTACGCCCGCGTCAAGGGGCGCGAGCTCGGATACATGACCTATGCGAGCATCGCGCTCGTCGTCGTCCTTGGCACGGTGACGCTGCTGACCAACGATCCCCGCTTCATGATGGCAAAGCCCGCGGTCGCACATTTCGCCATTGGCCTGATCATGCTCAAGCGCGGCTGGATGCTGCGCTACATGCCGCCGATGGTGGTCGAGACTGCGCCGGAATATGTCACCGCTGCGGGCTATGTCTGGGCCGCGCTGATGTTCGTCCTCGGCGCCGGCACGATCGCGGTCGCCGCGACCGGCGACCTCAAGCTGTGGGCGTTCTACATCTCCGCCGTCGCGGGCGGTGCCAAGGCCCTCGCCTTTGCCGTGCAGTACGTGGTGTTCAGGCTCGTCGTCACCAGCCGCCGGCGCGCCGCAGCCCGCGCCTGATTGCCGCTCATAGGGCGTTAGGCGGCGGCTTCAAGTTGCGCTATAGGCTCCGCTCTGGACTGGCTGCGGATCATCGCAGCCCGCCGAAATATCGTTCGGGAGACGCGAATGGCCGTGGACGGCAACTGGAATCTGACCATGACGACGCCGATGGGCGAGCGCCAGGCCACGCTGAGCCTGAAGGCCGCAGGCAGCACGCTCACGGGCACGCAGGGCGCGGAAGGCAATACCGCCGAGATTTTCGACGGCACCGTCGACGGTGACAACGTGTCCTGGAAAGTCTCGATCACCAACCCGATGCCGCTGACGCTGGAATTCAACGGCACGGTATCCGGCGACAGCATCAGCGGCGAGATGGGCATCGGCCCGATGGGCAGCTTTCCCTTTACCGGCACGCGGGCGTAAGGTCCGCAGCTCGTGTCCCGGACGCGGTGCAGCGCGTAACGCTGCTCCGCAAAGCCGGGATCCACATTTCGACGATGGACCCCGAATCAGCAGCGCATCACTTCGTGCTGCGCGGCGTCCGGGGAAAGTCGCCTCAGCCGAGATTCAACTCCTTGAAGAAGTCGTTCCCCTTGTCATCGATGATGATGAACGCCGGGAAGTCGACGACTTCGATGCGCCAGATCGCCTCCATGCCGAGCTCGGGATATTCGAGCACCTCGACCTTCTTGATGCAGTGCTCGGCGAGGTTCGCCGCCGCGCCGCCGATCGAACCGAGATAGAAACCGCCATACTTTTTGCAGGCCTCGCGCACCGCCGGCGCGCGATTGCCCTTGGCCACCATCACCATCGAGCCGCCGGCGGCCTGGAACTGGTCGACGAAGGAATCCATGCGACCCGCCGTGGTCGGACCGAACGCGCCGGAGGCGTAGCCTTCGGGCGTCTTGGCGGGGCCGGCGTAGTAGACCGGATGGTTCTTGAAATAGTCCGGCAGGGGCTCGCCGCGCTCGAGCCGCTCGCGCAGCTTGGCATGCGCGCTGTCGCGCGCGACGATCATGGTGCCGGTCATCGACACCCGCGTCTTGATCGGGTGCTTCGAGAATGTCGCCAGAATGTCCTTCATCGGCTGGTTGAGGTCGATCTTGACGACCTCGCCGCCGAGCGATTCTTCCACCTCCGGCAGATATTGCGCGGGATTGTGCTCGAGCTCCTCGAGATAGACGCCGTCCCTGGTGATCTTGCCGAGCACCTGGCGGTCGGCCGAGCAGGACACCCCTAACCCGATCGGCAGCGATGCGCCATGACGCGGCATGCGGATCACGCGGACGTCGTGGCAGAAATACTTGCCGCCGAACTGCGCGCCCACACCCAGGCTTTGCGTCATCTTGTGGATTTCCTTCTCCATCTCGACGTCGCGGAAGGCGTTGCCGTCAGGCGAGCCGTGGGTCGGCAGCGCATCGAGATAGCGGGCGGAGGCGAGCTTCACCGTCTTCATGCAAAGCTCGGCCGAGGTGCCGCCGATCACGATCGCAAGGTGATAAGGCGGGCACGCCGCGGTGCCGAGCGTGAGGATCTTCTCCTTGAGGAAGGCGAGCAGCCGGTCCTTGGTCAGCACCGAAGGCGTTGCCTGGAACAGAAAGCTCTTGTTGGCGGAGCCGCCACCCTTCGCCATGAACATAAACTTGTAGGCGTCATCACCCTCGGCGTAGATCTCGCACTGCGCCGGCATGTTGTTGGCGGTGTTCTTCTCCTCGTACATCGACAAGGGCGCGACCTGCGAGTAGCGCAGGTTGCGGCGCAGGTAAGCATCACGCGCGCCTTCCGACAGCGCCGCCTCGTCGTCACCGTCGGTGATGACGTTGCAGCCCTTCTTGCCCATGATGATTGCGGTGCCGGTGTCCTGGCACATCGGCAGCACGCCGCCGGCCGCGATGTTGGCGTTCTTGAGGAAGTCCAGCGCGACGAACTTGTCGTTCGGGCTCGCCTCGCCATCCTCCAGGATCGCGCGGAGCTGCTTCAGATGGCCGGGCCGCAGATAATGATTGATGTCGCCAAAAGCCGCCTCCGACAGCGCCCGCAGCGCCTCGCGCGACACCACCAGCATGTCTTTCCCCAGGACCTTCTCGACCCGCACGCCCTCGGACGAGATCTTCTTGTAGGGCGTCTCGTCCTTGCCCAGCGGAAACAGCGGGGTGTGCTTGTAGGGCGGAACGGGCTTGGACTGATCGGGAAAGGCGGTCGGAGCGTTCATGGGCGGATCTCGGGGTTTGGAGCCCTTTAGGGCCTCTAAGCATAGAAGCGTTCTAAGCTTTTTTGCCGCAAAGGGAAGGCGTTCCGGCGCGGCCGGGGCATCCCGATTCGGTGCCATGGCGGCCATTTTTCGGGACCGGCCTGCACCTCTTGCGCTTCGCGCGCCGCGACGGTTGAATGCGCGCCCTAAGGGGCTTTTCATCATGATTTTCAAACTGGACTTTCGCGGCGCGATGCTGCTCGCCGCTGCAATCATCGGCCTTGTCACCCTCGATGCGCCTGCGCGTGCCGACCAGTGCGACGACATCGCCAGGCAGCTCGCCGGGGGCATCGACGGGCTGAAGGTCAACTTCAAGGCCGCCAACATCATCTACCTCACCCATCCGGCGGCGAAGGAGCTGTCGCTCGGCTGCCGGTCGCAGGGACAGGCCTATTCCAACGAGCTCTATGCCAAGGGCGACCGCAAGCCGACGCCGCAGTTCTACGATCTGGTGGCCTCCGCGGCGGCGATCATCTTCACGGTGACGAAGGACGACACCACGACGGGCGCAACGCGCTGCCTGAAGCGCATGGGCCTGTTGCGCGGCGACAAGGTCACGATGCGGTACAAGCGCCTCAACATGGAATGCACGCGCACCAAGTCGGAAGCCGCGATCGCGATCACCCGACCGAAGGACGAGTAGCGAGCTACCGGATCCCTCGCATTTTAACGATTGCCTTGAAGGAAATTTCGCTTCCTCCGGCGCAGGGTCGATCGTTTCCATCTGTGAGGATCCGTGGATGAGCGTTTCCAACATTTCGACGGTTGCTCCGCCGCCGATCGCGATCGTGGTCCCGAACTACGACACGACCAAGCAGGACGACCAGACCAAGACCGGGGATAACGACCCGACCTATCAGCCGACGCCGCCTGCGCCGCTGCCGCCGGGCCAGGGCACGCGGATCGATCAGCTCGCCTGATCGATCCTGCCGACGGAGGTTCGCCCGATCCGGTTGATCGGGCCTTTCGCGCGTCCGGCCCCATCTTTGCCGAATAGCATGGCCAAGCTCGTGCGAGATTGCCCGGGGATCCGCGCATGATCGCACGCCTGTTGTTGCAGAACACGATCTTCGTCATCGCGATGGGCGCATTGTTGTTCGCCTCCGCAGGTACGTTGCGTTGGCCGTCGGCCTGGGTGTTCCTCGTCACCTCTGCCCTGGTGGGCCCGCTCTGCGGCTGGTGGCTCTACCGGATCGATCCGGGGCTGCTGGCAGAGCGGCTTCGTCCGGTGATCCAGAGGGACCAGCCCGGCGCCGACAAGGCGTTCATGATCGCCTTCATGGCCGCCATCCTGGTCTGGCTCATTGCCATCGGTCTCGACCGGCGCGCTGTTGCCTCGAATGTACCGCTCGCATTGCAGGCCCTGGGCTTCGTGCTGTACCTTGCCTGCACGCTCTTCACGATGTGGGTGTTCCGCGAGAACTCATTCGCCGCGCCCGTGGTGAAGCTGCAGGCTGAGCGCGCCCAGCACGTGATCTCGACTGGGCCTTACGCTTATGTCCGCCATCCCATGTACAGCGGCATGCTCATGTTCTTCGCGGGCGTGCCGCTGTGTCTCGGCTCGTGGTGGGGGGCTTGCGATCGCGCCGATCCTCGTCCTGTTGATCGCGGTACGCATCCGCATCGAGGAGCGCACGCTGACCGCAGGACTATCGGGCTATGCCGATTACGCCGCGCGGGTGCGCTACCGCCTGATCCCCGGCGTGTGGTGACTCACGCATCCAGCTCCTTGTAGTGCCGGAAGATGCCCTGCTCATTGAAGGCAATGCGGCGTTCGCTTGCGAGATAGGCCTTGATGTTCGGTCGGGCCGCGACACGGTCGCGCAGATCGACGAGGCTGGGGATATCTTTCTCGAACGCCTTCATGCGCTTCGGGAAGGCGTAGCGCAGCCCGTCGATGATCTGGAACAGCGAGAGATCGACGTAAGTGAGACGACGACCGGTGACATAGGCGCCGCCGGCGTCGTCGAGGAGCTGCTCGAAATAGCCGAGATATTTTGGCACGCGCTCGTCCCAGAATTCGGCGCTGCGCTTCTTCGCCGGCGCCTTCTGATCTTCGTAGTACAACGACGGACCGAGCGGATGATGTGTGTCGTGGATCTCGACGACGAAATCGGTGATGGTCAATTGAAGCTGGTGGACCCACAGCTTTCCGGCTTCGGTCTTCGGCGCAAGTCCGTGACGATCGCCGAGATAGAGCAGGATGTTGGCGGTCTGGCCAATCACGAGCTTGCCCGCTTTGAGGAACGGCGGCGCAAAGGGCG